>PPCM01000038.1_pt1 | contig 293072 bp, 250 predicted proteins | sample 1555541 | NCBI WGS metagenome assembly PPCM01 (sample SAMN05284479, study PRJNA326546) | Marine sediment metagenome, whole genome shotgun sequencing project. | isolation source: marine sediment | place: Germany: Wadden Sea | collected 2012-09-05
GTTTACGGAGAAAGGGGTTATTCGGATGCTTGGCAGCGAGACGTTCGACCTCGGCGAGGGCAGCTTCGAGCTGGCCGGCCGATTCAAGGGCACGGATGGCTTTGACCTCTTCGGCAATGCCCTCAAGGGCGGTAACCATGGCGAGGCCTTCGGTCGCGGCGGCGTTGGCGGCATCAAGATCGAGCACTTTGCGGTAGGCCGTGCGGGCGGCTTCGAGCTTGTAGGCGGCGAGTGCTTCGGCGGCGGCCTCAAGGAGGCTGCCTGTTTGCTGGATGGAGCGGGCTTCGAGGTCGCCGAGTATGGCGGCCGACATCTCGAAATTGTCGACGCTGGCTTGATACTCGGCAGCGTTGAGGGCGCGGAGGCCTGAGTTGTAGGTCTCGACGGCCTCGCGGTAGGTGTTTTCAAAGGCAGGCTTCAGGTAATCGAGTCGTTGGAGCTCGGCATAGGTGCTGTCGTTGAGGGCGCGGGCTTTGTCGGCCAGATCAAGAGCGGCGAGTTGCGCCTCGGCGACTTGGACGACGCTTGTGTAGTATTCGGCGGCGCGCTCGAGCTTGCCGCGCTGCATGGCTTCTTTGCCCTTGGTGGCGTCGCGCTTGAGCGCAGACATGAAGTCGAGAGAGACGTCGCCCTTGCGGAGAGCTTCGGCGAGGTCTTGCTCGATGAGCTTCTCGGCCTTCTCGGCGAGCTGGCGAAGGTCGAAATCGGCCGCGTCGACCGTGTTTTTGACCTTCGCGGCGTCTCCGCCGTCGATTACAGTGCTGCTGGAGCCTCCGGAGCGGGTCACAACCAGCAAGATCAATGGAATGACGATGAGTGCCGCTAATAGGATGGCGACGATCACGACGGGTTTTTTAGAATGACTCATAGTTGGTATAGGATAGTTTGAAGATAGAAGACCGAAGCTCAATTGCCATGAGAAAAAATCCGGCGCTTATATCTTCCTTTTCGACGCTTGTTCGTGCTTGCATGGGAGTTCAAAAAAAACAGCCTTTCGACAATTTTATGCCAAAACGCACTGATATTAAAAAGATTCTCATCATTGGATCGGGCCCGATCGTCATCGGTCAAGCCTGTGAATTTGACTATTCCGGCACCCAAGCTTGTAAGGCGCTGCGCGAAGAAGGCTATAAAGTCATCCTCGTAAATAGTAACCCGGCGACAATCATGACTGACCCCGAGTTCGCGGATGTGACTTATATTGAGCCACTTACCGTCGACTGCCTGGAGAAAATCATCGCCAAAGAGAAGCCCGATGCCCTCCTCCCTACACTCGGTGGCCAGACCGGTCTGAATCTCTCGATGGATCTGCACGATGCGGGCATCCTCGAAAAATACGGTGTGCAAATGATCGGCGCGAAGCCTGAAGCCATTATCAAAGGCGAGGCACGCGACATCTTCAAACAAGCCATGCTCAAGATCGGCCTCGACGTGGCTCGCTCGGCCACGGTCAACAACCTCGGCGACGCGCTCAAGGCGGCCGACGAGTTGATCGGCGATTTTCCCATCATTATCCGCCCCAGCTTCACGCTCGGCGGCTCCGGCGGCGGTATCGCCTACAACCGCGAGGAGTATGAGCGCATGGTGCAAAACGGTCTCGATATGTCCCCCACCACCGAGGTACTCGTCGAAGAGTGCCTCCTCGGATGGAAGGAATACGAGATGGAAGTCATGCGCGACCACAAGGATCAGTGCGTGGTGATTTGCTCGATTGAGAATTTCGATCCAATGGGCGTCCACACGGGCGACTCGATCACAGTGGCTCCAGCCATGACCCTAACCGACAAGGAATACCAACTGATGCGCGATGCTTCGTTTGCTTGTATCCGCGAGGTCGGCGTCGAGACCGGCGGTTCGAACATCCAGTTTTCCGTCAACCCCGAGAACGGCCGTATGGTCGTGATCGAGATGAACCCACGCGTTTCGCGCAGCTCGGCGCTCGCATCAAAGGCGACCGGCTTCCCGATCGCTAAGATCGCGGCCAAGCTTGCTGTCGGCTATAGTCTGGATGAACTGCAAAACGACATCACTCGCGAGACACCGGCCAGCTTTGAGCCGACCATCGACTATGTCGTAACGAAAATCCCGCGTTTTACTTTCGAGAAATTCATTGGCGCAGACACGACTTTGACTTCTGCGATGAAGTCCGTCGGCGAGGCCATGGCTATCGGCCGCACCTTCAAGGAGTCCTTCCAAAAGGCACTCCGCTCACTCGAGATTGGCGCCAAGGGTTTTGTCGGCCCCGCGAAATTCGCCGAAAAGATCACCGACATGCAGGCCATCCGCCAAGGGATCGCGATCCCCACTGCGGAGCGTGTTTTCTGGTTACGCCATGCCTACCTGAACGGCATGAGCGACGAAGAGATTCACGACATTTGCAAGATCGACCCTTGGTTCATCGATCAGCTCCGACAGATCGTCGAGATCGAGCTTGAACTCGAAAAGAACAGCCTCGCTAAGCTAGACGAGCCGCTCCTACGCACAGCAAAAGAGACTGGCTTCAGCGATGCATTAATCGCCGACCTCGTAAACTCCAACCGCCAAGCCGTGCGTAAACGCCGCGAGAAACTAGGCGTGATGACCAACTACCGTCTCGTCGATACCTGTGCGGCGGAGTTCGAAGCGTTCACTCCTTACTACTACTCCTCCTACGGCTCAGAAAACGAGATCTCAGTTTCCGACAAAAAGAAGATCATGATCCTCGGCGGCGGCCCCAACCGAATCGGCCAAGGTATCGAGTTCGACTACTGCTGTGTGCACGCCTCCTTTGCCCTACGCGAGGCCGGTTACGAGACCATCATGGTCAACTCCAACCCCGAGACCGTCTCTACCGACTACGACACTTCGGACAAACTTTTCTTCGAGCCACTCACCCTCGAAGATGTGCTGGAAATTTACTACCAGTCGAATTGTGACGGCGTGATCGTCCAATTCGGCGGTCAAACTCCGCTCAACTTGGCGAGCGAACTTGAAGCACACGGCGTCAACATCATCGGCACCTCGCCTTCCATGATTGATGCCGCCGAAGACCGCGACCAATTCCGCGACATTCTCGACCGCGTCGGTCTCAAGCAACCGGAGAACCGCATCGCCCACTCGCAAGAGCAAGCCTACGAACTGGCCGGCGAGATTGGCTTCCCGATCCTCCTCCGTCCCTCCTTCGTTCTCGGCGGTCGTGGTATGTTCATCGTTTACGACATGGCGGAGATGAAGAAGATCATCCGCGAGGTATTCGACGTCGCCCCCGGCACTCCGGTGCTGCTCGACAAATTCCTCGAAGACGCCTACGAGCTCGACGTCGACTGCATATCCGACGGTGAGACCACCGTCATCGGCGGCATGCTCCAGCACGTTGAATTCGCTGGGGTTCACTCCGGCGACGCGGCCATGGTCATGCCTCCGCACACCCTCTCCGCTGAGATGCTCGAGACCGTTCGCACAGCCAGCTACGCGCTCGCCAAAGAGCTAGAAGTGGTCGGCCTGATGAACGTCCAATACGCGATCAAGGACGACGAACTGTACATCATCGAAGTCAACCCACGCGCCTCCCGCACCGTGCCCTTTGTCTCGAAGGCGATCGGCGTGCCGCTGGCCAAGCTCGCGTCCCGCATCATGGCGGGTGAGAAACTCAAAGACCTCGGCTTCACCGAAGAAATCATTCCTCCCTACTGGGCGGTTAAAGAATCCGTCTTCCCCTTCAATCGCTTCCCCGGCGCGCCGATCATGCTCAGCCCCGAGATGCGGTCGACCGGCGAAGTTATGGGACTCGATAAAGACCTCGGCGTCGCCTTTGCCAAATCACAGATGGCGGCCAAGCCCGCACTCCCCGATTCGGGCGACGTCTTTATCAGCGTAAAAGATACAGACAAAGAACGCGCTGTCGAAATAGCCAAGGGGCTCAGCGAGCTCGGCTTCGGCATTCTCGCCACCGCTGGCACCGGTAAGCTCTTCAAAGAAAACGGTATCGACGTGAAAAACGTCTGCCGCCTGAGCGAAGGCCGTCCTAACGTGATCGACCTAATCAAAAACAATAAAGTTTCCCTGATCATCAACACGCCGCAAGGCACCGTGCCCCGTCAGAACGAGAACCAGATCCGCACCGAGGCCGTAAAGCATAACATCTGCATCATGACGACGATCTCCGCCGCCTCCGCTGCGGTCGACGGCATCCGCTCGCTCCGTGAAAAGGGCTACGAGGTCAGGTCGATTCAGAGCTACAGCCAGGAAGCCAACCCGAAATAGCTTCAATGAAGCCCGCCACGATCATCGCCTTGCTCTACGGCCCCGACCAACCGGGGCTCGTGTCGCGCGTGTCCAGTTGGATTTTTTTGCGAGGGAGTAATATCGTCCACGCCGATCAGCATGAAGATCCGGAAGCAGGCATTTTCTTTCAGCGCATCGAGTGGATCCCTTCCGGTCAGATCGACGAAGAAGCGACCAGCTTTGAAAAATTCGCAACCGAAGAGCTCAACATGATGGCCAAGGTCGCGCAATCCACTGACCGGCCGAAAGTCGCCCTCTTCGTTTCCAAGATCGACCACTGCTTCCACGACACCATCCTTCGCTTCCGTTCCGGAGAGATGTCGGGCGAGCTCGCCTGCATCATTTCCAACCACAAGGATCTCGCTACAGAGGCCGAACGCTACGGCCTGCCCTTCTACCACATCCCCGTGACTAAGGCGACCAAGGCTCAGGCCGAAGCCGAGCAGCTTCGCATCGTCCACGAGCACGGAGCCGAGCTCATCGTGATGGCGCGCTACATGCAGGTGCTCTCCAATGACTTTCTGAACAAGGCAGGCTGCCCGGTGATCAACATCCACCACTCGTTCCTGCCCGCCTTCGCCGGGGGCAAACCTTACCACCAAGCGCACCTGCGCGGGGTCAAACTGATCGGTGCCACCGCACACTACGCCACAGCTGATCTTGACGAAGGCCCCATCATCCACCAAGACGTCACTCGGATCAACCACCGCAACGCGATTCCCGACCTCATTCGCAAAGGCCGCGATCTGGAAAAATCCGTCTTCGCCCAAGCCATCCGCCTCCACCTCGACAACCGCATTTTAGTCTATAACAACAAAACCGTCGTCTTCGACTAAGCGGCGACGCCGCTAGCAATAGCGAATCGCGAATTAGTAATGGCGAATCCCTCTGATTCCTCTTCTACTATTCGCCATTAGCCATCATTTATTCGCCATTATTTATCATGAACCGCCCAAGCAAAAACAAACGTCACAACCCCACCCTTCCTGAAAACGCCGACGTCGTCGACGAGCGCCACTTGGTCGACGTCGAAGAGTCCGCCGAGATTTCTCTGGAAGATCGCATCAGCATCTACTGGATGGAGAACAAGGGCTTTATTAGCGGCTGCATCTTCGTGCTCGCACTGCTCATCATCGCTTTCAACGGCATGCGCATCTATAAGGATCACGCCGAGGCCAAACTCCAAGCCGCCTATGCCGAAGCCATGGCTGGCGAAACGCTCGCCGACTTTGCTCAGGCCAACGCCAACAAAGACCTCGGCGGACTCGCCGCGCTCACCGTAGCCGACGAAGCCTACACCGCGGAGGACTTTGAAAAAGCGCTCAACTTCTACGCCATCGCCGCCGATGCGCTCGCAGAAAACGTCCTCGCAGGCCGCGCCCGCGTCGGCCAAGCGTTTGCCCTCTTCTACTCCGGTAAGAAAGACGAAGCCCTCGCGCAGCTCGCCGATATTGCCGCCGACAACAACCTAGCTGAAGTCGCCCGCGCCGAAGCCGCCTACCACCTCGCCATCGAGGCCGACGTCGCCGGACGCAGCGAAGAGTATGATCGCTACGTCGCTCAGATCGAGGCCAGCACCATCGCCACACAGTGGCAGCAGCGCCTCAGCATCTACGAACAACAAGCCCGCTAGTTCGAAGCGATTCTCATTTTACAAAAGACACAGGCACTTCGACGCCTGTGCTTTTTTGTGCCCTCACGACGTCACTGAACCGTAAAATGTCCTGCCCCTAGCGAAGACAACTTGTAATCAGACAGCTAAACACTTTCATCCAAAGAAGGATCACCTCATGCCCACGATAGACAAACCACTCGCACAACTCCTCGAATACACCACCAGCAACCCGAAGCCGGCGGATTTTAACGCCTTCTGGGACAAGGGGCTTGAAGAGCTGGATAAGCTGGAAACGAATGTAAGTTACAGCCCGGTCGACTTTAGCGCCAATTACGCCACTTGTCGCTCGATGCACTTTTCGGGAACCGGCGGAGCTCGAGTGCATGCCCGCATCGCCACCCCCAGCCAACCCGCCGATCAACCCGGTCCGGCGCTACTCTTTTTCCACGGCTATTCAGGCGCGGCGCCCAGTTGGATGGAGATGCTCCCCTACGTCGCCGCGGGCTACACCGTCGCGGGGCTCGATTGCCGCGGCCAGGGCGGACTCTCCGAAGATAGTGTTTCCACCAAAGGGAATACGCTGCATGGACACATCATCAAGGGGCTCGACGATGCACCGGAAAAGCTCTACTACCGGAACGTCTTTCTGGATACCGCCTTACTCGCTCGCATCGTCATGGCAATGGATACCGTCGATACCGGCCGGGTCGGCGTTGCCGGTGGCAGTCAAGGTGGCGCGCTGGCACTGGCCTGCGGCGCACTCGAACCACGCGTGAAACGTGTCTATTCGCAGTATCCCTTTCTCAGCGACTACAAGCGCGTATGGGAAATGGATTTGGATCAAAATGCCTACGCCGGCTTAAGAGACTACTTCCGCCGCTTTGATCCACTACACAAACGTGAAGATGCAATCTTCGAAAAACTAGGCTACATTGATGTCAGTCACCTCGCCGCCCGGATTAAGGGCGAAGTCTTGATGGCCATCACATTGCTCGACAACATTTGCCCGCCCTCCACGCAGTTCGCCGCCTACAATACCATCCAAGCAAAGAAGTCGTACATGCTCTTTCCTGACTTCGGACACGAAGGTCTCCCCGGTACCGGCGAAGCCACCTTCGAGTTCATGACAGGGCTGTAGATATCCGGAAGACCGCCTGCTGCGAGAAATCATCGAGCTTCAAATCGATGATGGCCAAGCAACGTGTTGGGAGAACCAATCCAACAACTTAACTCGACTCCGTTTGATAATTTCACATGGCTCCTGAAGCCTTCGCAGCTTTGCAACAAGCCCTCTAGCTCCAGCTTAAGCAAACAGCACTTTCAGCCACAAGCGACAAGCCACCAGCAAAATTACCGAGGCCGTGACAATCCGCACGCGCGAGCGGGGTAGTTTATCCGTAAGCAGATAAGTTCCAAGTCTTCCCCCGATCAAGACTGCGATGGGGCAAGCGATCAGTATCACAATTGGCAAGGAATCCAGCAAACTGCCCCCTTTGGTCAGCTGCCCCAGAAGACCCGCGAAGCTATTCAAAGCGATAAACATCGATGTACAGGTGGCAATGGTTTGCGCACGCGCCCAGCCGAATAGGTGCATAATCGGCGCCAGATAAATGCCGCCGCCGATGCCTGTCATACCCGCAAGAAAACCCAACAAAACACCGGCTCCCACCAGCAAGCCAGCCTGTGGCGCTTGAACCTCCGCCGGTTCCTCTTTTTTCAAAGCACTTTGAAGAATCATCGCGAAGCCTGCCAGCGTGAGCGCAACCGCGAGTAGAACCAGAAAGGCCGACTCAGGCAATCGCCAGGCGCCCCCGATAAATGCACAAGGTATCGAAGCAATTAACAAAGGCCTGAGGATGCGCCAATCCGCATAGCCACGCTTAATCAACAAGATACTGCCCTGCGTGCTTACGATGAGATTACAAGAGAGCGCCACGATCGGGATCGAAGTCATCGGCAACCCGCTGATCGCAAGCAGTGCGATGTAGGTCGACCCACCGCCAAAGCCAGCCATCGCATACAGCCATGCAACAAACAGAAACAATATAGGTAAGAGAGTGATCATCAATAGAGTTCAGACGGTTATAATCGCGTCAAATCTTGCACAACTCACTTACGAAAGCGCTCCAAATCTATCGCGTATTTGTTCACTCGGAGCCCCATCTTACGTTCAGTGAGTCCAAGCCTACGGGCAGCTTCTGCCATATTACTACGCGTGTCTTTGAGTGCATCTGTAATCATCTCTCTTTCAAGCGCCACCATCGCATCTTCGAGTGTCGCCGTCTCGCGACTCTCTTTACGCGTCTTCTTTTGCAAGGTCGGCGGCAAGTGGTGCGCTTTGATCGACTGTCCTTTCGCAAGAAGAACGGCGCGCTCGATGCAGTTTTCCATTTCACGCACATTCCCAGGCCAGTGGTAGCTCACGAGCATGTCAATCGCCGCTGAAGAAATACGCACCGGCTTTATGCTCTGCCTTTTCGCATATTTCTCGATAAAGTGATCGGCGAGCAGCATCACATCGCACTTACGGTCACGTAGTGCAGGCATGTAGATCGGGAATACGTTGAGCCGATAATACAAATCCTCACGAAAGCTGCCGTCTTCAATCATCTCTTCAAGATTCCGACTTGTCGCGGCCAGAACACGGACATCCACATGCTTGGTCTCTTGGCTACCGACACGCTCGAACTCTCGCTCTTGCAGCACCCGCAGTAGTTTCACCTGTGTGGCTGGAGAAATATCACCAATCTCATCGAGAAAGATCGTGCCTCCATGCGCCAACTCAAATCGCCCCTTGCGCATCGCAAGCGCTCCGGTGAAAGCACCTTTCTCGTGGCCGAAGAGCTCACTTTCGATAATTGAGTCCGGCAGTGCCGCGCAGTTAACTTTAACAAAGGGCTTATTGCTCCGATCGCTCTTCTCATGGAGCGCCTTAGCAACCAACTCTTTACCTGTGCCACTTTCACCACGAATGAGGACAGAGGTCACACTTTGGGCCACTTGCTCGACGTGATAATAGACCGTCCGCATCGAGTCCGCCGTCCCAATAATATCCTTTGGGCGAAAATCATGGGCGATCGCCTCCTGCAGGCGGGTGTTCTCTTGGCGAAGACTCAGGATTTGCTCCGCCGCATCCTGCCTTAAGCGTGCCGCTTGGGCGATCACAGACGCGATCATTCCGAGCAAACGAAGATCTGCCTCCCAACCTTGCCTAGAGTTACGCAAGCGCTCGACGCTCAAGGTGCCGATAACTTCCTCTCCAAATTTTAAAGGTACGCTGATCAGACCGGTCGCGGCATTGATTTGTAAGCTCTCGGATAATTCATGTGCAGCACCCGTCTCGACCACCCATTCGCGAAAGTTCGGCGTAATCACCGGAGCCGCCTTCTCGATGGTTCTCTCTAATTGTGGGCGAATCAGATCGAAATACTCAGCAGCGGATACTGTGCGCGGCATCCCGATCGCATCGGATAAAACAACCTCACCGTTATCGCGGTTGCGAATAGCGATGGTACCACGCTCCATCCCCATCATGTCGCGCATGCGCCGGAGCAGTGGTTTCACAATTTCCGACAAGTCAAAACTCTTTTCCAGAGTCTGGCTAACCGCAAAGAGCAAACTCAATTCCTGAACGGATCGACAATGCACACCAAAACTACGATCCAAAATCTCCATAGTGGGTCCATCGATGGCTAGGTCACAGTTCTGTCCTCTGCATTTAGTACTGGAATTCATTAAACCCGATATAGCTAGAAAAGTACCGTACTGCCGAGTTTGAGCCCTTTATCTACGCGCATTATTTCAATCGGCAGCTCTATTAGCTAACCTAAATAAAGCCCCTCCCTGAGCTAATTGAAGCCGCTGTTTTTTAATGGCTCTGCGATTCCTACATTTCCGTAGGAATCCATGCTACGGGACTTCGTAAATGTAGGAATCGCAGGCCTCTGAGAGCGCTCCAAATCACTGGAATTTTGCCCAAAAACAAATCTCCATTTGCATGCAACTCTCCAACAGCAACTTACGAGTTCGAAAGAAAAGTTGGCACGCGGTCTGTTAAGAGTGTTCCCGAGTCACAACCACTCATCACTCAAAACAAAACAAATAATTATGGTCACTACACTTGAAGAACCCACGGCTGAAAAAGTCATCGAAAAAGCAATGCGCAAAATAGCTATTTACGGCAAAGGCGGTATTGGAAAATCAACTACAACTCAGAACACAGTCGCCGCACTTGCCGAAATGGGCAAGAAGGTGATGGTCGTCGGCTGCGATCCTAAAGCGGATTCCACTCGACTCCTCCTCGGAGGCCTCGCACAACGCTCCGTCCTCGACACACTTCGCGAAGAAGGTGAAGACGTCGAACTCGAAGACATCCGCAGCGATGGTTTCTGCAATAGCCTCTGTGTGGAGTCCGGCGGACCAGAACCCGGCGTCGGCTGTGCAGGTCGCGGCATCATCACCTCGATCAACATGCTCGAACAACTCGGAGCCTACGATGAAGAGAACAAACTCGATTATGTCTTTTATGACGTGCTTGGGGACGTTGTCTGCGGTGGTTTCGCCATGCCGATTCGTGAAGGTAAGGCTGAAGAAATCTACATCGTCTGCTCAGGTGAAATGATGGCCATGTATGCGGCCAACAACATCTGTAAGGGTATTCTTAAGTTCGCCGAGACTGGCGTCGTCCGCCTCGGTGGCTTGATCTGCAATAGCCGTAACTGTGACGGTGAAGCGGAAATGATTGCAGAGTTTGCCAAGCGACTCGGTACGAAAATGATCCACTTCGTGCCTCGCCACAACGACGTGCAGCGCGCCGAAATCAATCGGAAGACTGTCATCGACTGGAATCCAGATTGCGAGCAGGCAGGAGAATACCGCGCCCTCGCACAGAAGATCGACGAGAATGAAATGCGAGTAATTCCAAGTCCAATGGAAATCGAAGAGCTCGAAAAACTTCTCATGGAATTCGGTCTCTTAGGCTAAAGCCGATTCCGGAACGAGGGCGGGTTGCACCGTCTGCCATAACACGCACCCGCCCTCGTTCCATTTTTTAACTCCTAATTCTTAATTCCTAATTTTTACAAGTCATGTCTGAAGAAAGCAATCCAAGCACATCGCCCATGGGACCCAAGGGACCCACTGCGGCAGAGGCTCGTGAGCAAATGCTCGACGCCTATCCGAAGAAGACCTTGCGCAAACGCGGCAAGCAAATCCTCGTCAACCAAGAACCCGGCAGTCCCGCAGAAATCGGCGCGAACAGTCGCACCGTCCCTGGCATCATCACACAGCGCGGTTGCTCTTATGCTGGCTGTAAGGGTGTGGTCATCGGACCGATCTACGACGTCCTCCATATCACACACGGACCGATCGGCTGCGGTTGGTATAGCTGGCTCTCGCGTCGTAATATGAACAAGATTCGCAAGGAAGGCGAAACCAACTACCTGCAATACAGTATGTCCACCGACATGCAGGAAGACCACATCGTCTTCGGCGGAGAGAAACAACTCGAGATCGCCATCCAAGAAGCTTACGACGAGTTCAAGCCCAAGGCTATCAGTGTGTATGCAACCTGTCCGGTCGGTCTGATCGGAGACGACATCCACTCAGTCTGCCGCAAGATGAAGGAGAAGTTAGGAATCAACATCTTCGGATTCTCCTGCGAAGGTTATAAGGGCGTCAGCCAATCCGCCGGTCACCACATCGCAAATAACGGCGTGTTTAAGCACATGATCGGTCTGGACGACACTCCGGTTGAGCACAAATACAAGATCAACATTCTCGGTGAGTATAACATCGGCGGGGACGCCTGGGAGATCGACCGCATCTTTGCCCTCTGCGGCATCAAGATCATCGGCACGCTCTCCGGCGGGGTCAGCTACGACGACATCACGAACTGCCACATGGCGGATTTGAACGTGGTCATGTGCCACCGCTCGATCAATTACATGGCGGAAATGATGGAGACGAAGTTCGGCATCCCTTGGTTCAAGGTCAACTTTATCGGCATTGAAGGCACTAAGAAGTCACTTCGTAAGATCGCTGAATACTTCGGAGATAAGGAGCTCGTCGACAAGGTCGAAGAAGTCATCGCTAAGGAGATGTCGGAAGTTCGTCCGGTTCAAGAAGATGTCTCGACTCGCACGACCGGTAAGACCGCTGCACTCTTTGTCGGAGGTAGCCGTGCTCACCACTATCAGGATCTGTTCAACGACATGGGCATGCAAGTCATCGCCGCTGGTTACGAGTTCGCTCACCGCGACGACTACGAAGGCCGCGACGTATTGCCGAACATCAAGATCGATGCCGATAGCCGCAACATTGAGGAGCTGCACATCGAAGCCGATCCTGAGCGCTACAATCAGACACACGCGGAGCGCAAGAAATCACTCGAAGAAGCAGGATTCACCTTCGAGGATTACGAAGGTATGATGCGTCAGATGGCCAAAGACACTCTGATCATCGACGACATCTCCCACCACGAACTGGAGAAGCTGATCGAGCTCTACAAGCCCGACGTCATCGGCTCCGGCGTGAAGGATAAATACGTTATCGAGAAGATGGGCGTGCCTTGTAAGCAGCTTCACTCTTACGACTACGGCGGCCCTTATGCGGGCTTCAAGGGTGCGATTAATTTCTTCCAGGAAATCGACCGCATGACCTCGTCGAAAGTCTGGAAACTCACACGTGCTCCTTGGCAAGACAAGGACGACACTCCCGCTGCGGAGACTCCTGAAGTCGCCGTCACGGTCTAAACCGAAAACTGAACAACGGAGAACTTACATTATGTTAGAAGGAACCACAGCAGAAATCCGGGAGCGTAAAGCACTACGCGTCAATCCGGCCAAAACCTGCCAACCCATTGGTGCGATGTATGCCGCACTTGGTATTAACAAGTGCATGCCACACTCGCACGGCTCACAAGGTTGCTGCGCGTATCACCGCAGTCACTTAACTCGCCACTACAAGGAACCGATCGTCGCAACGACCAGCTCCTTCACCGAAGGCGCGTCCGTCTTCGGCGGGCTGGCCAACTTGAAGACCGCTCTAAGTAATATCTTCTCGATCTATGATCCTGAGATCGTCGCTGTCCACACCACTTGCCTCTCCGAGGTCATTGGCGACGACATACCGACCATCATCAAGAAATCGATCGTCGAAGGCATTATTCCAGAAGGAAAGACAGTCATCCACGCCAACACGCCGAGCTTCGTCGGCAGCCACGTCACGGGGTTCGCCAATCAGTGCGAAGCATTCGTCAAATATCTGTCTGAATCGACAGAAGAAACAAAGAACGTCATCAACCTATTCCCAGGATGGGTCGAACCCGCCGACATGCGTGAGCTCAAACGCCTCGCTTCGCTGGTTGGCGTCGAATACATCATGGCACCCGACACCTCCGACGTGCTCGACAGCGCGATGGATGGCAATTATGAGATGTATCCGGATGGTGGCACTACCATCCCTGATCTCAAAGCGATGGGAGATAGCTTCCTCACTTTGGCCATGGGTCCGCTGGCCAGCAAGCCAGCCGCCACCACATTGGAAAAGAAGTGCAAGGTGCCTTCGAAGGTTCTCGAGCTTCCCATCGGCGTCAGCGCCACCGACACCTACATCGACGCACTTCGCCTTGCCGGCGACACCAGTGTGCCGAAGGAGTTGGAACGCGAACGCGGCCGCCTCATCGATATGATCAGCGACATGTCACAGTATCTTCATAAGAAGAAAGTCGCCATCTTCGGCGACCCGGACCACCTCACCAGTATGGTCAGCTTCCTCGTGGAGATCGGCATGGAGCCTGCCATCGTCGTCACCGGCACAAAGGGCAAAAAGTGGGAAGCGAATATCAAGGAGATCTGCAAGCCAGTCAACGAAGACGTCGAAGTCCGCTCCTTCAGCGACATCCATTATCTCCACCAGTGGGTCAAAGCCAATCCTGTCGACCTGCTCATGGGTAACACCTACGGCAAGTTCGTCGCCAAGTCGGAGAACCTTCCGTTCGTCCGATTCGGATTTCCGATTCTCGACCGCGTCGGTCACCGCAACTTCCCCATGCTGGGATACAACGGTGCTATGCGCTTAGTCGAAAAGATCACTGATGCCTTCTTCGACAAACGCGACCGCGAAGACGCCGATCAAGACATCGAACTCGTTCTCTAAAGTTCTGTGTAGAGGAAACACCGGGTTCTGTGGCGTGCCACCACACACTCATGACACGAAAAAAACACGTCATAGAACCCGGTTCATTCTCACCAAAAACCAATCTTACAATAGTCACAACTCAGCTACTCAATGAATCCATCCATCCAAGCCGCTCTCACAGATCAAGCCAATCACGAGCTCTCCGCCGCACACGCCTATCGCGCGATGTCCATCTGGTGCGAAGATCAATCCTTTTCAGGTTTTGCTAAGTTCTTCGCCGAACAAGCCGCTGAAGAACTTGAGCATGCCGACAAATTTATCCGCCATCTCCTAGATCGAGGTGTGATGCCCAAATTAACCGAACTCGAGGCACCCACCGTTGAATTTTCAAGACTCTTCGAAGTCGCCAAGCTAGCCGAAACACTCGAGCAGCGCAACAGCTCCAACATCCATCAGTGCTATGACATCGCACAAGAGGTTAAAGACTACGCCTCCTATCCGTTGCTACTCGAACTAATCGAGGAGCAAGTCGAAGAAGAAGCATGGGCCGACACCATGGTCACACTGACCAAGCGTGCCGAATGCTCTGGCGCAATTTACAACCTAGACCGCCACATCATTAAGGAACTCGCCTCCGGCGAGTAATGAGGAATGACGAAACCAGAAGGATGTTTCAAGCCGCTAGAATGGAAAGTCATTTTTTCCTCATTCGGACTTCATCATTCCTCATTCCGCTCACAAGTCTCCTTACGAATTCGAAACTACGCATGAAAGTCGACCACACAGGAGCCTCCATCAATCTCTTAGACGAGCGGGTCGATCAAGTCTGGACTAAAGGTTCCGGCAAGGAGTTCGTTTGTGACCGCAAGAGCACCGCAGGCGCCGTCACGCAGCGCGCCTGCGCGTTCTGCGGATCGCGAGTGGTGCTCTATCCGATCGCCGATGCCTTGCATATCGTGCACGGCCCGATCGGTTGCGCCGTCTATAACTGGGACATCCGCGGAGCCCTCTCTTCCGGACCACAGCTCCACCGAAACAGTTTTTCCACTGACCTCGCAGAGAAGGAAGTCATCTTTGGCGGCGAGAAAAAACTCAAGGCCTCTCTCATCGAGTTGATCGAATTCTACAAGCCGAAAGCTGCTTTCGTTTACTCGACTTGCATCGTCGGCCTCATCGGCGACGACGTGGAGTCGATTTGTAAACAAGTCACCAAAACAACTGGCACCGACTGCATTCCGGTCGACTCGCCCGGCTTTAAGGGCACGAAAAAGACTGGCTATCAAGCCGCTTGTGAGGCCGCCTACAAACTAGTCGGCACACGCGACACCAAGGGCATCTCCAAGCACAGCATCAATCTAATGGGCGAATTCAACATCGCGGGTGAAGCGTGGATGATCCGCAAATACTTCGAACGCATCGGCGTCGAAGTGGTCGCCACGATCACAGGCGACGGACGCGTCGACGACCTCCGCCGCTGCCATGGTGCCTCGCTCAACCTAGTGCAATGCTCCGGATCGATGACACATCTTTCCAAGCTTCTAGAGAAGAACCACGGCATCCCGATGAAGCGTGTCTCCTTCTTCGGATTTGAAGATACCGCACAAGCACTCTACGATACCGCCGAGCATTTCGGTGATCCGGAAATGATGGCAAAAGCTGAAGCGCTCGTGCGCGAAGAGATCGCTAAATTCGCGCCGAAGATCAAAGAATATAAGAAGCAACTCAAAGGGAAGAAAGCAGCACTCTATGTCGGTGGTGCGTTCAAGGCCTTCTCACTCGTGCTCGCACTCCGTGCCCTCGGTATGAAAACCGTACTCGCAGGCACTCAAACCGGCAACGCCGAAGACTACGAGCAACTCAAAGAGATCTGCGATCCCGGCACCGTCATCGTCGACGACTCCAACCCGCTGGAGCTTGCTAAGTTCGTCCTCGAAAAGGACGTCGATCTCTTCATCGGCGGCGTCAAAGAGCGCCCCATCGCTTACAAGCTTGGCGTCGCATTCTGCGACCACAACCACGAGCGCAAGATCCCGCTTGCCGGCTTCGAGGGCATGTTGCACTTCGCCGACGAAGTCGCCCGCAGCGTGCTCAGCCCGGTCTGGAAATTCGCACCGAGACGAAGTCTTGGAACCACTCATCCAACCGAACTCAACAAGTGATCGCTACCAACACAGATTGCACCACCGTCGAAGGCTTACCCGCCAGCGGCGCCGAACCCGAAGCCGCCACACGTAACGCCTGCAAACTCTGCGCACCACTCGGTGCGGCCATGGTTTTCAAAGGCATCCGCGGTTGCCTCCCTTTTCTCCACGGCAGCCAAGGCTGCGCGACTTACATCCGGCGCTACATGATCAGCCACTTCCGTGAGCCGGTCGACATCGCCTCCTCCAGCTTCAGCGAGGACGACGCCATCTTCGGCGGCGCGCGCAACTTCGAATTGGGGATCGAGAACGTCATCAGTCAATATCAGCCCGAGATCATCGGCGTCGCGACCACCTGCCTGTCCGAGACGATCGGCGACAACATGCTCGGCATGATCAAGACGTATCAGGACAGCCACGCCAACGATGGCCCGCCACTCGTCCACGTCTCCACGCCTGCTTATACCGGCACTCACAGCGACGGCTACTTTGCCACCACACTCGCCGTGGTTAAGAAGTTTGCTCGCACCTCTGATTTCCGCCTTTCACATCGTGTCAATATCATCCCTGCGATGATGTCCTGCGCCGACCTGCGCCACCTGCGCGAGCTCTGCGAGCTCTACGGTCTGAGCAGCACGCTCCTCCCCGACTACAACGCCACACTCGAAGGCGGCAGTTGGGATGCGTACCACCGCATCTCACCAGGCGGCACTTCACTCGAAGAGATCGAAGAAATGGGTGCCTCAGTAGCGACGCTAGAGCTCAGCCACACACAATCCGAGGCCAAAGAAAGTGCGGGTAGCTATCTCGAAAAAGAATGCAGCGTAAAGCGCCATGGATTAGGCTGGCCGCTCGGCATCCGCTTGAGCGATCAATTCTTCACCTCGCTCTCAGAGATCTCAGGCCGGGAAATGCCATCGGCCATCGCCGAAGAGCGCGGGCGCCTAGTCGACGCCTACGTCGATGCGCATAAATACATTTCCGGCAAGACCGCAGCCCTCTACGGCGAGCCCGACTTCGTCGTCGCCATGGCCGCCTTTCTTAGCGAGATCGGTGTGCGTCCGATTCTCTGTGCCACTGGCTCAAAAACGCCGAAGTGGAAAGATCTCCTCCGCAGCGAGATCGAAGGAGGCTTTGAGGATGTAGAAGCACTCGCTGGCGTCGACCACGCGAAGCTCTCCACCCGAGCCCGCGAGCGCAAGCCCGACCTCCTGATCGGCTCCAGCAAAGGCTACCCACTCGCCCGCGAGCTGGGCATCCCCCTGCTTCGCTGCGGCTTCCCCATCCACGACCGGATCGGCGGACAACGCCAACTCTACGTCGGCTACCGTGGCACACAGCAACTCTTCGACCGTGTGGTCAACGCATTCCTCGAAGCCAAACAAGATCATTCAGAAACCGGATATAGCTATCTTTAACACACACAGAAAACACCTACCATGAGCGATACAGACGCAGCACCTAAACCCTCCGAGATTAACCTTGAGAACCACCCTTGCTTTAACAAGGAAGCGTGTTCCACACACGGCCGCATCCACTTGCCGGTCGCACCGAACTGCAACATCCAGTGTAACTACTGCAACCGCGACTTCGACTGTGTCAATGAGAGCCGCCCAGGCGTCACCTCCACCGTGCTCTCCCCCGGACAAGCGCTCGCGTATCTGGAGAAGGTCATGGAAAAGCGCGACGACATCGCCGTCGTCGGCATCGCCGGCCCCGGCGACCCCTTCGCCAATGCCGAGGCCACCATGGAAACCTTCCGTCTCGTGCGCGAAGCCTTCCCTGAAATGATCCTCTGCCTTTCGACCAATGGCCTCGGACTGACCGAAGACTACGTCAAGGAACTGGCCGAGCTACAAGTCAGCCACGTCACGATCACCATGAACGGCACCGACCCCGAAGTGGCCGGTAAGGTCTACGCCTGGGCTCGCGACAACACCCGCATCTACCGGGGCACCGCCGCCGGCGAGATCATGATTGAGAGACAGCTCCAAGCCATCCGCTGGATCAAGGAATACGGCATGATCGCCAAGATCAATTCCATCATCGTGCCCGGCGTGAATGACGAGCACATCCCCGAGATCGCCAAGACCGTCTCGGGCATGGGTGCCGACATCATGAACTGCATCCCGCTCTTGCCGACCAAGGACACCGCATTTGAAAACCTCCAAGAACCGGACGCCAAGATGCGCTTCGCCCTCCGCCTCAAGTGCGGCGACTACGTCAACCAAATGACGCACTGCGCCCGCTGCCGCGCCGATGCCATCGGCAAGCTCAGCGAGCCAATGGGTGAAGACATCCACGAGCTCATCCAAAGCTGCTCACGCCTTCCACTGAACCCGAAGGAAAAGCGCCCTTACGTGGCCGTGGCCACCCGCGAGGGCATGCTGGTCAACCAGCACCTCGGCGAAGCGCGCGAGTTCACCATCTTCGGCATCGACCCGGAAGACGAAGAAGAATTCATCCAGCTTGAAACCCGTCCTGCCCCCGAACCGGGCGGACGCGACAATCGCTGGGGCGCCATGGCAGACACACTCAAAGACTGCCGCGCGATACTCGTCAATGCAGCCGGCAGTTCACCAAAGAAAGCGCTCACAGAAGCCGGAGTCCAAGTCATCGAAATGGCGGGCATGATCGACGAAGGCCTCAGCCACATCTTCCACGCTCAGCCACTCTCACCCTCGCTCAAGCGTGAGTTCAAATCCTGCGGCTCAGGCGTCACCTGCGGCGGCGACGGCACCGGCTGCGGCTGAGCTTGAAACACTGAAAAGCTGAAATTCTGAAACGCTGAAAAGCTGAGATTAATACACCAGCCAAACACACATCCACATCCCACATCCCGCATCCCGTATCACGCATCACGCATCCCGTATCACGCATCACGCATCACACCTTATGAACAAACCAGAACACCACCTATTCATCTGCGGCAGTGCCCGCGCCACTGGCGAACTCAAAGGAGTTTGCTGTAACAAGGAGTCCGTCTCTCTGCTCTCTTACACTCAGGGCGAGATTCAGGATCGCATGCTCGGCGGAGTCGAGGTCTCCATGACGGGCTGCCTCAACATGTGCACCCGCGGCCCCGTCGTAATCGACTATCCCGGCGGTCATTTCTACGAGAAAGCCACTGAAGAGTTGATCGATGAAATCCTCGATTCGATCGAAGACGGCGAACTCTGCGAAACCAACCTGATCGCCGATTAAGCGTCTATGCAAAGTAAGCCTCCATACTTGATCGACACGACACTCCGCGACGGCGAACAAGCCGCTGGCGTCGTTTTCGCTCTCTCGGAAAAGCTGGCCATCGCGCGCGAGCTCGATGCGCTCGGCTTGCCCGAGTTGGAGGTTGGCATCCCCGCAATGGGTGCCAGCGAGCGGGCGCATATCCGCATGATCGCAGCCTCTGGCCTCAAATGCAAAATACTGACGTGGGGGCGCGCCACGGTCGACGATCTACGCGCCGCCATGGGCTCGGGCGCCGATGGATATCACTTCTCACTCCCTGCAAGTGAACTCCATCAGCGCATCTGGAAGAAAGATGCCGCCTGGGTCTTTAAAACAATGGAGTCGATCAGCCGTATCGCAGCCGATCACTTCCAGTATTTCACCATCGGGGCACAAGACGCCTCACGCGCAAATCCAGACTTCCTTAAATATTTCCTAGAAGCTGCACAAATGCTTGGCGCAAAACGTATCCGATATGCGGATACAACAGGTCGTCTCAATCCGCTGCAGACTTACGAGATCATTAAGAAGCTTCGTACCGAAGGAGACATCGAGATCGAGTTCCATGGCCATAACGACCTCGGCATGGCCACGGGGAACAGTGTCGCCGCGTTCCTTGCCGGCGCAAACTGCGCCAGCGTCACCGTCAACGGTCTGGGCGAACGAGCGGGCAACGCGCCACTTGAAGAAGTGGCCACTGCACTACTCTGCTCCGAGAAGGTCGACCTCGGGCTCGACATCAGTCGCCTCGCTTCGGTTAGCGATCTGGTCGCCCGAGTGTCCAATCGCCGCCTCAAGTGGGACAAGCCAGTCACGGGCAAAGGCAGCTTCACCCACGAGTCCGGCATCCATTGCAGCGGGCAGATGCAAGACAGTTCCAGCTACGAAGTGCTCAGCCCTGAGTCCATCGGGCATGAGCGCCCACGCCATGTGATCGGTCGCCACTCGAGCTGCCGAGCTTTGATCGAAGCAGGCACCCATTTGGGTTGGAAGCTAAGCCAAAGCCACGCCGAGCAATTGCTCCCTCATGTGCGCGAAAGCGCCACCGAACTTGGGCGTGCACTCAACGATGACGAGCTCATCCAAATCTTCCACGCACTCAAACAAAAGAAAGCATCCTAACGACCATGGCATTCTGGCTCTACGCAAGAAACGGATCCACTTACGAGCAAGTTCGATCCATTAAGTTAACTGGAAAAGACGGTGCTCTGGCGCGTTTTTTGCAAGAGCATGCAACCGAAGAAACACCATTCACCTGGGAGTTCAACCCGGCCTCACTGATCGAGCTTATCGATCCTTCACTCGATCCAGCCACCCACGATGTCGTCATCGACATGCTGCCAGAGGGATTGACCGAGGTCAGCCTCTACCGAATCACCTCTCTGCGCGGAAGTTCCGAATACGACGAGTCCGACCTAGTTATGGCCTGTAAGCTCCTCCAGCAAGGAGCGACTCCGACCTCCGCCAACGAATTCAAACAACGCTTCGTCCGCAACACCCCGTCTAGCAGCCGCCAGATGGTCGAAGCCTTTCATCTGACCGGCGGTGTCGCCATCGGAAGCTACTATTGGAGCAAACCAAAGATGAATATCGGCGCAGCGATCTGCCCGGGAAAAGCCTGAACAACTCTTTTAACATCAAACAGAAAATCAAACTATGAAACTTACAGTATTCTACGGAACCGAAACTGGAAACGCACGCGGCCTCGCGCAAAAAGTAGCCAAGAAGGGCGCGAAAAACGGCGTCGACGTCGAGTGTGTCGACCTCGAGAGCTACGACGCCTCTGCCCTCGCGGACATCGATCATCCCTTCGTCGTGATCATCTCGACATGGGACGACGGAGCACCTCCACCCAAGTGCATCCCCTTCTGCGATTCCCTCAACAACACGGACATCTCACTCACTGACAAGCAATACACCGTCCTCGCACTCGGCGACACAGAGTATCCGCTCTTCTGCGAATGCGGCAAACAAGTCGATGCGCGTCTCGCCGAACTGGGAGCCACCGCCGTCATGCCGCGCACCGATCTAGGCGCCGATTTCATGGTCAGCTACATCGGTTGGTCGAAGAACTTCTGGAAGACCATGGCCGGCGTTTACGGCATAAAGAAGTAATCCAACGCGACTCAACAAATACCGTAGCGATGCAACACGAGTCGCGTCGATGCAACTAAGCATCCGAAATCAACCAATCATCGACCCCGCTAGCGCGGGTTCGCTACAAAGCAAAATCTAATGAAAAACACCGAATCTACACGCATCACACTCGACGCCAATGAGGCAGTCGCACGCGTCGCTTATCAAATGAGCGAGCTCATCTCGATCTACCCGATCACCCCCTCCACCTCGATGGCGGAGCTCTGCGACGAGTGGGCAGCCGCCGACAAATCGAATCTCTGGGGTGAAGTACCCAAGGTCATGCAAATGCAGAGCGAAGGCGGTGCCGCCGGCACCTTGCACGGCACTGCCATGGGCGGCGCACTCAGCACGACCTTCACTGCGTCGCAGGGTCTCCTCTTGATGATTCCGATCCTCTATAAGCTAGCCGGCGAGCTCACACCAAGTGTTTTTCATGTCTCGGCGCGCGCCATCGCGACCAATTCGCTCTCCATCTTCGGTGACCACAGCGACGTCATGGCCTGCCGCCAAACCGGCGTCGCTCAGCTCGCCTCGAACTCCGTGCAAGAAGCCCACGACATGGCTGCCATCGCACATGCCGCCAGCCTGGCCACACGCCTGCCGTTCATGCACTTCTTCGACGGCTTCCGCACATCACACGAGTATAACTCGCTTGAGACCTTGCCAGACAGCGTAATCAATAGCCTGCTCGATCCCGACTCTTTGGCTGCGTTCTACGACCGCGCATTGAGCCCTGACCGGCCAACCGTTCGTGGCACTGCGCAAAATCCCGACACCTATTTTCAAACTCGGGAAGCGGTCAACAGCTTCGTCAAAAAGACACCCGCCATCGTGCAGGCGCTGATGGATAAATTCGCCTTGCTCACTGGGCGCGAATACAAGCTTTTTGACTACTACGGTCATCCCGAAGCAGAGCACGTGATCGTCATGATGGGCTCAGGGGTCGAAACTGCCGCGCAGACCGCCGACTACCTCAACGCCACCACGGGCAGCAAGTATGGCGTCGTCGCGGTGCGTCTCTACCGCCCATTCTTCACTCACGCCTTCATGCACGGCGCATTGCCGCAAACGGCAAAATCGATCGCCGTGCTCGACCGCACGAAGGAGCCAGGCTCCATCGGCGAGCCGCTCTATCTCGACGTCTCTCTGGCCTGCCGCAAGGCCAGCCGATGCCCCAACCAGTGCCGCAGTATCGATCCACTCGTGGTCGGCGGACGCTACGGCCTCGGCTCTAAAGAGTTCACCCCGGCAATGGCCAAGTCTGTATTCGAAAACTTACTACAAGAACGCCCACAGGATCATTTCACCGTGGGCATCCGCGACGACGTCACCGATCTCTCGCTCGATTATGACCCCGCGTTCACACTCGAAGAAGGTGGCACCAAGTCTGCGATGTTCTTCGGTCTCGGATCGGACGGCACAGTCGGCGCGAACAAAAACACGATTAAAATCATCGGTGAGGCCACCACGCTCAACACTCAGGCCTATTTCGTTTACGACTCCAAGAAGTCGGGCGGCTTAACCACCTCGCACCTACGCTTCGGCGAGCAAGCGATCAAAGCGCCCTACCTCATCGACAAGGCGGACTTCATCGGCTGCCACCAACCACAGTTCCTTGGACGGGTCGATATGCTCAGCAGCTTGAAAGGCGGCGGTAAATTCCTGATCAACGCCTCATGGCCAGCTGATCAAGTCTGGGAGCACCTGCCACACGAAGTGCAAAGCACACTCATCGAAAAGAAGGCCGAGCTCTACACGATCGACGCCTACAAAGTCGCCGCCGAAGTCGGCATGGGGCGCCGCATCAACACCATCATGCAGGTGGCTTTCTTCGCTCTCAGCGATGTCATCCCTACAAACGAGGCCATCGATCACATCAAAAAAGCGATCGAGAAAACCTATGGCCGCAAGGGACCCAAGATCGTGGAGATGAACTGCGCAGCCGTGGACGCGGCATTGGCCTACCTCGAGTCCGTCGAGATACCCGCCGAAGCCACAGCCACGCCTGAGCCCGTGCAATGGGTACCCGAAGAAGCACCGAACTTTGTGCAAAAAGTCACCGCCCGCCTACTCGCCGGGCAAGGTGATTTGCTGCCGGTGAGCGCCTTCCCTGTTGATGGTGTATGGCCAAGCGGCACCTCGCAGTATGAGAAGCGTAAGATCGCGAGCGAGATCCCCGTATGGAACGCAGAGAGCTGCACACAGTGTAACAAGTGCGCGATGTTCTGCCCACACGCTGCGATCCGCCCGGCGGTTTACGACAAGGCTGCACTCGAATTTGCCCCCGAAGGCTTCGATTCAGCCGATTACAAAGGCAACGATGCTCCCGGCAAGGCCTACTCACTGCAGGTCTTCCCCGAAGACTGCACCGGTTGTAAAGCTTGTGTCGAACTTTGCCCTGCACGCGATGCGGAAGGGAACCGTGCGATCGAAATGACACCCATCGACTCTCTCTTCGAAAAGGAGAAAGCGAAGTTGTCCTTCTTCCAGTCACTTCCGACTCACGAGATCGACGACGCCCAAATCACGGCCAAGAACCTGCCACTGCGTAAGCCACTCTTCGAGTTCTCGGGCGCCTGTTCCGGTTGCACGCAGACTCCTTACGTCCGCAGCTTAACGCAGCTCTTTGGCGACCGCCTACTCATGGCCAACGCCACCGGGTGCTCCTCGATCTATGGAGGTAACTTGCCCACGACTCCTTACTGCTCGAACGCAGAAGGCAAGGGTCCCGCATGGGCGAACTCGCTCTTCGAGGACAACGCTGAGTTCGGTCTAGGGCTCTATCTCTCTGCCAAACACCGCACGGAAAGCGCACGCAGCCTGCTCGAAAAATGCCGCGAGCTCATCGGTAGCGATGCCGTCAATGCTCTACTCGATACCGAAGGCACCTCAACCGAAGAGCGACGCGCACTGATCCTCAATGTGAAAGTCCGCTTGGACAGTGAAGAAGCTCCCGAAGCGAAGCGCCTACTCCAGCAGATCGACTATCTGGTGCCAAAGAGCACATGGATCATGGGCGGTGACGGCTGGGCGTATGACATCGGCTTCGGAGGCCTCGACCACGTCCTCGCGAGCGGGGAGAATATCAATATTCTCGTGCTCGACACCGAGGTCTACTCCAACACCGGTGGACAATCCAGTAAGTCCACCCCCACCGGTGCGATTGCCAAATTCGCCGCTGCGGGTAAAACGCTGCCGAAGAAAGATCTCGCCCAAATCGCGATGAGCTATGGAGGCATCTATGTCGGACAAATCGCCCTCGGCGCGAATGAACAGCAAGCCATCGAAGTGATCCGTGAAGCCGAATCCTTTGAGGGGCCTTCACTCATCCTCGCCTACGGCCCTTGCCTCGCCCACGGGATCGACCTCGCACTCGGCCCCGACCGCCAAAAGGCCGCGGTCGAGAGCGGTTACTGGCCGATCTATCGCTACGATCCACGAAAGGCTGATGAGGGCTTGCCCACATTCCGCTTGGACTCGTTCGAGCCCTCAGTTCCCGTCGCCGAATTCATGCGTAAGGAAAACCGCTTCCTCTCTCTGGAGCGCAGCTCACCCGAGCGCGCCGCCGAGCTCTTCGCCATGGCGCAAGAGCAAGTCGATACACGCTGGAGCCGTTTAGAAAAACTCGCAGCCGCCGGCACCGATGAAGATGAAGACGACGATGACGGTTGGGGATAAACCGTCCTACGCACGGAATGAGGTAGGCAGAAACCAGAATGATGAAACTGTGGGAAACGATTTCACACTTCCTCATTGCTGCGCCATCGCCGGCAGACCTCCGTCGGACTTCCTCGTTCCTTACTACACGCAAGGTGTGTCTCTATGAATCTCTGTGAACTCCCAGCCTGGATCATCGCTTCGGAGCGTTTCAACGAAATGCCCCAAGCCTTGCATCTGGCTGGAGTTCGGGATTCCAACCGCCGTCTCTTCGCACAACTCGATACAATCGGCAGTGCTGAAGAACGCGCAAAAGTCTTCCATGATTATCTCTGTGTTAAATTCGCACTCCATCACTGGAAAGAGTTTGCCGGCTATAGTCGCAGCAGTTTGCGAAATAGCTATCTGCGCTTTCTCAACGGCTGGGGCATGGACAGTAACAGCATCGAGGGCGCTGTATTGAAAAGCTGGGTACAGAGTCGCTTTGGCGTGGCACCCACGTATCACCGAGGCCTCCTCCGCAATGACGATACCGGCGACGAAGACGCCCGCTACGCCTATGACCGGATGCGTGGCCGTGCTCGAACGAATGCGATCGATGCTCAGCTCGATCTCTTATATGAATACTGCCAATACGAACAACGTCGGCAAGCACCCGGAACCACAACGCTCACCCTGTTTCGTGGCACCAACGATCCGGACGAACACTTCATCCGCCGCATCCAAAGCAAGCGCCGCGCGATCGTGCGACTCAATAATCTGGTCTCGTTCACTGCCGAGCGGGAGCGTGCCTGGGAGTTCGGCTCCACTGTTTGGAAGGCCACCGTCGCAGTGACCAAGATCGTTTTTTTCAGCAACTTGCTTGGCGGCAGTGTGCTCTGCGGTGAAGCGGAGTATCTCGTCGTTGGCGGTGATTACGAAGTGGAGGAACTGCTGTTTTGAATATTGTATGAAACCCGAGGATACAGTTACAGAGTCTGCCAATCATTCGACGTTCGACGTTCAATGTTCGATGTTCGATGTCCCCCACCCGGTGCGCAACGGCATGCTCGGCCTGCTTGTCGGCGACGCCTGCGGCGTACCCTACGAATTCCGCCACCCGCGCGACCTACCCGCATTCGAGGAACTCGACATGTGCCCGCCCAAAGGGTTCATGCGTAGCTACGCCCATGTAAAGCTCGGCACATGGTCGGACGACGGCGCACAAGCACTCTGCCTCTACGCATCGATGCGTGAGTGCAGCATGTATCACGCGCAGGACTTTGCCGCCCGACTCATTAAGTGGCACGACCGCGGCTACATGGCAGTTGACAACTACGTATTCGATATAGGCAACCAAACCAGCACCGCGATCGACCGCCTCAAAAAGGGCATGCCCACTCGCTACTCTGGCCTGACCGGGGAGCGCAACAACGGCAACGGCGCGCTCATGCGCTGCCTCCCCCTCGCCCTCCTACATCAGGGCAACGATGTGGCTCTCGTCTACGAAGCACACGCTCAAGCGCGGCTGACTCATGCTCACATCCGCTCGCAAGTTTGCTGCGCCCTCTACTGCCTCTGGGCACGCCGCGAGATGCAGCAACACACCGACCCCTGGGAAAGTGCGGTGGCCACCTTACGCAGCATTTACCAGCGTGATCCAGCGGCGCTGGAAGAACTGATCCAAAACATTCTACCCGACAGAGCCCCAGAGGGCACCGGCTACGTGCTCGACACCCTACACAGCGCCCGCTGGGCATGTCTGGGCGTGAGCTACGAAGACACGATCAAACGCGCGATCTCGCTCGGCAACGACACCGACACCACCGCCTGCGTCGCGGGTGGCATCGCAGGCCTCCGCTACGGCATAGAAGGCATCCCGAACCACTGGCTCGATCGACTACGTGGCACCGAGCAACTCGCACAGCTCGGCCTCTCCGCGTATGAAACGAGCGCAGTTTTTTTCGAAACATCCACTCAACAACGAACACTGGAAACCAATTATGTCTGAAGCAAATGTAGAAAAACTCCTCCTCGCCGGAGGATCCGACAAGAACTTGCGCGCTCGCTATAACGTCATCGAGACGAAGGAGAAATTCGTCGAGACTGCCATTGCCGAAGGCTTCGACTTCTCACTCGAAGAGCTCGATGCCGTGCTCAAAGAAGAGGAGCTCTCCTTCGAGTCCTCTGGCAATCCTCGCTCTCGAGCGATCTGGCTAAGATAAGATATTCTTAAAATATCTAGTTATTTAGGTAATCCGCGCATCTTCCAGAGATGCGGGGTTGCATTCCAAGAGGCGGTTTTGTAGAGAATATGGTTCGGTTTACCATGTTCTGATGAAAAAAGCCTCCAACTGGAACCCCCAGAGTACAAAGATCCCCACTTCGCTCGACGCTAATGCACTGAGCGGGCTCTTTGGTGCATTGCAGGAATCCTACCTTTTGGTGATCTTAGACGCGGATTGGGCGATCACTCATACCAACGAGCTATTCGCCGAGCTCTTCGACCCGAAGGGAACCGGCTTAGTCGGTCGAAACTGCACTGACTTCAAATGCAAAATGGGGCAAGGCGCCGATTGGGAGCCGATCCAAGCAAGCATTGCCAAGGGCGAAACTTGGCAAGGCGAAACCTGCCTGCGCACGGAAGAAGGAAAACCCGTTTGGCTACGAGCTTTGCTCCATCCTGTGATGGGCGACGACGGCACTCTGCGCCAGATCATCTCCCTCCTCCAAGACATTAGTCGTGAGAAAGGAATCGAAAAAAAGTTCAAACAGTCGCTCATGCTCAATGATGAAGCCGCGCAGGTCGCCCGGCTGGGCACTTGGGAATACGACCTCGTGGAGCAAACTCTCTATTGGTCAGAAACGACCAAAGAAATCCATGGAGTGCCGGCTGATTATGTTCCAGAAGTGAACAGCGCGATTAATTTCTACAAAGAAGGCCGGAGTCGCGAGCAGATCCAAGGCTATATTCGTGCTGCGATCGAAGAAGAATCCGATTTCGACGGAGAGTTTCAGCTCGTCAGGGCAAACGGCAGTGAACTTTGGGTGCGGTCGGTCGGGCATGCCGAGCATGTGGACGGCCAGTGCGTGCGTATCTATGGTGTTTTTCAGGACATCGACCGTGAAAAGAAGCTCCGTCTGAACTACGAATCGACCTCCAGTTTCCTCCATAACGTGTTGGATGCGGCGACGGAATTCGCGATCATTGCGAATGACGCGGATGGAGTCATTTCCTTTTTCAACACCGGCGCGGAAAATTTATTGGGCTACACGAAAGAGGAAATGCTCGGCAAGTGCACCCCCAAGGTCTTCCACCTAGCTTCAGAGGTCGAAGCACGGGGCAAGGAACTGAGCGAACGCTATGGCCGGAAGATTGAAGGCGTTGAGATATTCCTCACTTCCACCAAAGAGCACAGGAATGAAGGCTTGGAGTGGACTTACGTGCGAAAGGACGGCAGTCATGTTCCGGTTCTCCTCGTGGTTTCTCCGAGGATGAATGCTAAAGGCGAAGTCATTGGCTACATCGGGGTCGCACGCAACATTTCACAGCGCAAACAGGCTCTAGATGAATTACGTGCCAGCGAGGAGCGCTGGCACTTCGCACTGGAAGGGAGCGGCGACGGCGTATGGGATTGGGATCTGCGAACAAACAAAGTTTATTACTCCCACCAATGGAAAGCGATGCTCGGCTATGCAGACGAAGACATCGGCGACAGTCTGGACGAATGGAGAGACCGAGTCCACCCCGATGACCGAACGCAGTGCCAACAGGACGTTGAAGCCCATTTGTCCGGTCAAACACCCGTTTACATGCATGAGCACCGAATACGCTGTAAGGATGGCAGCTATAAATGGATTCTCGACCGCGGTAAAGTCATCGAACGAGATGAATCAGGCAAACCGACACGGGTCATCGGCACACATACAGACATCACGGAGCGCCGAGCTTTCCAGTCGCGGATCGAAGAGAGCGAGCACAGGTTCCGAAGTGCCTTCGCCGATTCGGCCATCGGCATGACTATCGTGAGCTTGGATGGAAGCTTTATCGAGGTGAACGCTAGTCTGTGTAACATATTCGGATATACTGAGACCGAACTGCTGCAATTGACCTTCCAAGACATCACACACGCAGAGGATCTGGACACCGACCTCGAATTGCTCCGAGAAACACTGGAGAGGCAACGCGACTCATACATGTTCTATAAGCGCTACCTCCATGCGAGCGGTCGAGTCATCTGGACGCGCCTCACGGTGACCCTGGTGCGCGACAGCGAAGGGGCCCCCGTCCATTTCATCTCCCAGATCGAAGACCTATCAAACAACCGAATACTGGAGGCCGCCCTCATCGAGACGAAAGAGCGCCTGAACATGGCTACTCGCAGTTCGGGCATCGGCATCTGGGACTGGTACATCGACCGCAATGAGTTGATCTGGGACGAACAAATGTTCGCGCACTACGGGCGCGAAAAGAATGCCTTTCAGCCAAGCCTCGAGACCTGGTTGTCATCACTGCACCCGGATGACCGCGACCGTATCGCCCTGGAAATAGATGGGGTGATCGAAGGGGAGCGCGATTACGACACAGAGTTTCGCGCCGTTTGGCCAGATGGAACCATCCGCCACATACGTGGCATTGCGGCGCTGCAACACGATGAGGCGGGACGGCCGACACGGATGGTAGGCACCAATTGGGATATCACGGCATCGGTCGAACAACGGGAAGAGCTCGCTCGCCTCGCCCGCAGTGCCGAAGAAGCCAACCGCGCGAAAAGCCAGTTTCTCGCCAACATGAGCCACGAGATTCGCACGCCCTTGAACGGCATCATTGGAATCACCGACCTGCTTTTTGAGAGTCCGGAAGTGACGACTGAGCAAAACGAGTTTATCGAGATCATTCAGAACTGCGGCAAAGATTTGCTGAACTTAGTTAATGACATTCTCGATTTCTCAAAGATCGAAGCGGGAGAGATGGAGTTGGATATTCAGACTTTCAACCTAAAGACACTGCTCGCGCAGGTCCGCGCCCTCTTCAGTAAAAAAGCGCATGCCCGCGGTTTGGAACTCCATTGCCGGATCGATGACGACCTGCCCGAGAATTTAAAGGGTGACGCGTTCCGGATCCGCCAAGTGTTGAATAACTTACTCGCAAATGCGATCAAGTTTACGCATGAGGGTCTGATCGAGATACGGATCGAAAGGAAGACACTGGCCGCAATAGAAGACTGCGCCTCCTTGCGTTTCATCATCAAAGACACGGGGATCGGCATCAAAAAAGAAATCACGGACAAACTCTTCATGGAGTTCAGTCAGGCCGACAGCAGCACATCTAGAGTCTATGGCGGCACTGGCCTGGGATTGGCCATTTCGAAACACTTGGTCGAATTAATGGGAGGCCATATTGGGGTGGAGAGCGAACCGGGACAAGGGTCTGAGTTTTGGTTCTCACTACACCTCCCCTATGGTGAGGCGACTGAAACAGTCGCCGTCGCCGTCGACTCAGAAGAACCAAAAACTCCGCTCAGTTTGCAGCAAAAAGAGATTGCTGAAGCCGAACATGAGATAACGGATTATCGGATCCTCTATGCCGAAGACAACGAGACCAACCAATACCTCGCCGCCGCTCTATTCAAAAATACCGGCTTTGAATTGGAAGTCGCCGAGAACGGTTTGGAAGCTCTGGACTGCCTGAAAAAAGAAACTTACGACTTGGTTCTCATGGATGTGCAAATGCCCCAGATGGATGGTATCGAGGCCACTCGACGAATCCGTGCGGGCGAAGCCGGCGAGCAAAACCAAAACATCCCAATTCTGGCGGTCACCGCTCATACCCAAGACGAAGACAAACAAGCCTGCCTCTCAGTCGGCATGAATGACTTTATTCCAAAACCAGTCCATAAAACCATCTTGTTCGAAAAAATAAACACCCACTTGCTGGGCGGCGAGCCAACAGTCACGAAGCCGCCCCAGCCAAACAAAGCATCGTCAGAAGCGCTGACACCATTCGACAGTCAGGCCTTCATCGAACATGTCTTAGGCGATGTAGAAACTGCGAAGCAAATCGCCATACGAGCGATTGACGATATCGAGCGTCACCGCGCAGGCGTGGCCGAAGCCTTAAAGTCTCAAAACTCAGAAGAACTCCATTTCCACGCCCACGCGCTGAAGGGCATATCGAAACTCGTGGAATGCAGGCAGTTGGCTCACTGCGCCGAAGAACTCGATTACTTGGCGAAGAACGAGTCGCTCGCGAAAGCAAGCACCGAGGCCGAAAGAATCGAGCCCCTGACTCAAGCGGCAATCAAGTCCCTGGATAGCTTTTGCTCCGAAAAAACTAGCTAATCCAAGGGATCCCAAGAATTAGCTACACTTATCGATAAGTCAGCGTCTCCTAAATCATAAACTTTCCTTATTCAGGAATCATTGACAGTAAGCGCGGAGCATGCACAACAACAGCTTCGTTGTCCGAATATTCGACTGCCCATGCAGGCGGAGGCAGCAAATTCATCTCACTTAGCAATCAAAAGAGCTTTTACTATGAGCACAATCATCACAGACATCCGCGCCCGCGAAATCATCGATTCTCGTGGCAATCCAACTGTCGAGGTCGACGTCGAACTCGATTCCGGCATCATCGGCCGCGCAGCCGTTCCTTCCGGTGCTTCCACCGGTGAGCACGAAGCTGTTGAGCTTCGCGATGGCGACAAGAGCCGTTACCTCGGCAAGGGCGTTCAAAAGGCGGTCGACAACGTCGACAACGTAATCGCTCCTGAACTCGTCGGTCTCGACGCTTGCGACCAAATCACCATCGACAAAGCAATGCTCGCTCTCGACGGCACGCCCAACAAGGGCAAGCTTGGCGCGAACGCCATGCTTGGTGTCTCTCTTGCCGTTGCACACGCTGCAGCCGATGCGATTGGCCTTCCTCTTTACAAGTACATCGGCGGCCCTAACGCCAAGGTGCTTCCAGTGCCTATGATGAACGTCATCAACGGTGGCTCTCACTCTGACGCGCCTATCGCGTTCCAAGAGTTCATGATCCGCCCAGTTGGCGCCGCGACATTCAGCGAAGCGATCCGCATGGGTGCTGAGTGCTTCCACAGCCTCAAGAAGGTGCTCCACGACCGTGGCCTCAGCACTGCTGTGGGTGACGAAGGTGGTTTCGCACCTAAGTTCGAAGGCACTGAAGATGCCCTCGACACATTGACCAAGGCTGTTGAAGCCGCTGGCTACAAGGTCGGCAGCGACATCACATTCGCACTCGACTGTGCTTCCTCCGAGTTCTTCGAAGACGGCGTGTATGACTACACGAAGTTCGAAGGCGAAGGCGGTGCCAAGCGCAACTCCGAAGAGCAAGCTGCTTACCTCAAGGAGCTTACTGAGAAATACCCAATCGACTCGATCGAAGACGGTTGCGACGAAAACGACTGGGATGGCTGGAAGGCTCTCACAGACGCAATCGGCGACAAGGTTCAGCTCGTGGGTGATGACCTTTTCGTCACCAACGTTAAGTTCCTCCAAAAGGGCATCGATCTTGGCGTCGCCAACTCGATCCTCGTTAAGGTCAACCAAATCGGCACACTCACTGAAACACTCGAAGCGATCGAGCTTGGTAAAGTGAACGGCTACAACTCCGTCATCTCTCACCGCTCCGGTGAAACTGAAGACGTGACGATCGCCGACATCGCTGTCGCGACCAACGCTGGCCAAATCAAGACTGGTTCCATGAGCCGCTCCGACCGTATCGCAAAATACAACCAACTCCTCCGCATCGAAGAAGAGCTGGGAGAAAACGCGATCTACGCCGGCACACTCAAGTAGTCCGAATCAAACGATTTCCACAAAGCCCGACGGTTTCGACCGTCGGGCTTTTTTTGTGAGCAGATTAGCCCCCCGAGCCCCACACATTAGTCCGCCGACTGACCTGATACCCCATTAAATCACCGTTTGACATCGGCTATCCGCTAGAGCTTAAACATAGCCACTTCACTATAAAACCATGTCTAAAAAATGATCATATTCGGATCCAAAAGCAAAGGAGTCGAGGTCGGCGTTGATATCGAAGACTTCGATTGCCCACATTGCCAACAAACCGGGATGGTCGCGCACGGAGCCGTCCGCTATTTCCATATCTATTGGATACCGATGTTTGTGACTAAGAAGTCAGCACTCATGGTCTGCCCACACTGCAAATACACGGTCGAAGACTGTGAGCTAGACAAGCAAACCGCCAATTCCCTGAAGTCGCTAGTCTACGAAAATAAAAAGCTCATCGGCTACAACTTCGGGCTATTCGCAATCATTGCCTTGTTCGCATACATGTCCATCTCTTCCACGATTATCGGACTGATCTCGGCGGCCACAGCAGGTGATGAGCCGACGAACGCAACGGATCAAGCGTCAGAAGCTCCCGCTCCAGAAGCGATTCCAGCCGCTCCCGCGATCGAGTTACTCATAGCAGAAGGATTCAACGGCTCAGGCTTCATTTTTAACTTCCACGGCGAGCAATACATCGCTTGCAGCCTCCACCAGTTTGACGGCCTAAGCCCAGAGATCATGTACGGCTCGGAGCTGAACCCCATTGAGATTGTGGAGCAAGTCGCCAAGCAAAGTGATCTTCAAATCTTAAAATTTAAAGTCGAGGACCTTCCCCTAACTGGCGTCGTAAACTATTCGTCGAGGGATACCCCAGGGGTGAAGCGGAATGAACCTGTCTACATTTTTGATACGATGAACAAGTCTTACTTAGGACGCATTGTGAAAAGTAGCTTCGCAGGGGATGCGCATATTAAAATGGAAGACACCTACCCTGCCGCAGGCATGAGCGGCTCTCCGGTAATTTCTGCCCGAGACGGTAATCTGCTCGGCGTCGTCCTGTCGGCAGATTCAGGCGAGAACGCGACTTTAGTCGGCTTCGAGATGATCCGCTGGGTCAATACGCCGAAAGTCATCAGCTCAAGTAGCCACTAGAGAGGAGAGACCTTCGCCCCACTCCTACCCGTCACTCTAGTGCCAGACTTCAACTGGCACTAAGAGCCTACAAGTGCACCAAAAGAATTATGGCATGAAAAGTGGTCTAATTCGATTTTGGAAAGACTCTCCAAATGGTAGCCCGCCCACGCGAGCAGAGAGGACGGTCGAATCTACACATATTTTTGACTTCTAAATCCCCACACCTAGCATCTAACTCCTACAAGTAATGACTTTAGAAGATAAAAAGAACACACTCGTCGAAGAGATCACCCTGATACCAGATCCCTATGAGCGGCTCGGCTACATCGTCGACCGCGGAAAAAAGGCGGAAGGCTTGCCTGATGATCTGCGCATCGACAGCTTCAAAATTGAAGGCTGCATGTCGCAACTCTGGGTCGTGCCCTCGTTCAAGGATGGGCTTTGCCACTTCCGCTCCGAGTCGGACTCAGCGATCGTCAAAGGCATCGCTAGCCTGCTTTGCGATTTCTACAGCGAAGCGAAGCCGGAGGAGATCGTCAAAACCGACGCCGACTTCCTCGGCGAGGTCGGCATTACGCAGCACCTTTCGCCCAACCGTCGCAACGGCCTGAGCCGGATCGTGGAATCGATCCAGCGATTTGGGCAGTCCTGCCTGGCTGAGTCGTAGGAGGCGGCACACAAAGCTCAACGAAACTCGTTGGAGTCCCGCCTTCTTGAGCGGGCGTAACTTGTGGAGACCCTCAGGCGGCCTATCTGACGCAGCCGCCTAAAGGCGGGACTCCAACCCAATCACACAACTCTAGATGAAACTGTTCGACGCCCACTGCCATGTCCGCGACGAACAAAGTAATGCAGTGACCTATGTCGTCAACGGCACCTCGCCAAGCGACTGGTCGGAAGTCATTGCACTCGCAAAAACAGATGCGCGAATAATTCCCGCGATCGGGCTGCATCCCTGGGAGGTCGATGAGGCGCCCGAGGATTGGCAGGCACGTTTTTCAGAGGCCTTGCCGGACGCAGGTGCAATCGGCGAAATCGGACTCGACCGCTGGATCGAAGGGTACGATATCGAGCGGCAGGAAGCGGCCTTTTGCTGGCAACTGGCCAAAGCCGCCGAACGTGACTTACCAGTATCGATCCACTGCCTAAAAGCGGGCGATGCACTACTGCGGATTTTGAAGCGAGACACCCTCCCCGCCAGAGGTGTTCATTTGCACGCTTACAGCGGCTCAGCGGAGCAGGTGGCACCGCTGGCAAAGTTGGGCGCCTATTTTTCCTTCCATGCAGGACAATTCGCAGGCAAGGCCAAGAAGGCACCCGCTGCCGTGCGCGCGGTGCCGGCAGATCGCCTGTTGATCGAGACGGACGCCCCGAACACGCTGGACGAATCGACGGATGCGAGTCGTTTTCTGGTGCACGGCTACGAAGTCGTCGCCGAACTGCGTGGCGTTTCGATCAACGAATTGACCGAACAAGTTGCGGCGAACTTCAAGCGCTACTTCCAAGAGTGATTTTTAAGATCACCATTGATGATAAACTTTGCTCGGCTCAATGTAGGGGCTTCACTGGTGACAATGCCATTGCATATTAAAAATGATAAACCGTTAAGCAGAAAACTAGATTGTCATATTTGCAATTAGCGTGATTTCGCGCCCCAAAGGGGCAATCTATATCAGCCCGGGGCAACGCCCCGGGAATTTAAGCCCCAGACAGCTAGCCCTGAAAGGTGGTTGATTCAAATCCTAGGGCGTTGCCCTAGGCTAAGATAAGACGCACCTTTGGTGCTAGTATCAATATACAATGGCATTGTTAACCGCCAAGGCGTAAGCCTGCCCTCAATTGCGTCGATTAGGTTTACAACCGCTAGAGAGCCCTTCCTCCTTCGCTCTTCGAGCTACGGCGGACATGCCGGGCGAGAATTGGGAGATTCTGGGTGGCTTTGATACAACAAATAGTCCTGAATCCCACTTGCTTCCTCCCCAGACTCCCCCCTCTAGCGGTTGTGAAAAATTGATTTATGCAATGGCATTGTCACAAGTGAAGCCCCTACGAGCACAAACGCATGACTGATCCAACAATAAGCCCTCTGCCCAAAGTGCGCCACCGCGACATCGTTCGGCGGGGGCTGCGCTGCGAGTGCCCGAACTGCGGACAGGCAAAGCTATTTCGCAGCTTATTGCGCATCCATCACCGCTGCCCGCATTGTGGCATGACGCTGGAGCGCGGCGACGGCTATTTCCTGGGGCCGCTTTGCATCAACTATGGCATCGTAGCGATCGGATTTGTCGCGCCACTGCTGTTGATCGGCGTAGCCGGATGGATCTCACTCAAGCTGGCGCTGATCGTGGCGCTGGCCGGCGCACTGCTACTGCCGATACTACTCTACCGCTTTTGCTGGAGCCTCTGGCTGATGACCTACTATTTCTGCCTGCCCGATGAGCTGCACGCCAACCGCTCTGAAGACTGCGACGACCTTCTCTTTGAAGAGGAGCAGAGGAACGTCGAACGCTGAATGCGCTAAACTTCGTTCGCCCAAATGTCCTCGAGCTTTTGGCGGCGGCGAATGAGTTTGGGCGCTCCATCCGCGTCGAGCATAACTTCGGCGGCTTCAGGATAGGAGTTGTAGTGCTTGGGAGTCATCGCAGAGGCGTAAGCGCCGGAGCCGTCGATCACGCAATAGTCGCCGATGGCAGCTGCGGGCAAGCTGCGGGTGGCGAGTAGCTCGGGATCGCCGGGCGCAGGCGTAAGAATATCGCCGGACTCACAGCAATGGCCGACCACGACGTAGTCCTTAGTGGCCGCCGCTTCGCTTGCTTGCAGCAGGCTGATCGGATGTTGCGCGCCGTAAATGGAGGGGCGCAGTAGCTCGGTCATGCCGGTGTTGAGCTTGATAAAGTTGTAACCGCTCGCACCGGTGCTGACGACGTCTTGCACCTTGGAAAGCAACGCGCAAGCGTTGGCCACGAGGAAGGTGCCGGGCTCGATTTCGAGGCGGATCTGGCGACCGGTCTCGGCAGCGAACTCTTCAAACTTCTCCTTCACCGGTTGGCCGACGACTTGCAAGTCGGTCGACTTCTCGTCCGGCATACGGCCAACCTTGAAACCGCCACCGAGATTGAGCGTGACGACATCAGGGAACTGGCGGACGATATCGAAATTCATCTTCGAGACCTTAAGCCAGACGTCCGGATCGCTGCCGGAGCCGATGTGAGTATGGATACGCACGGCGGTAAGGTCGTATTGAGCAAGTACTTCCTTAATCTGCGGAATCGACTCATGCCAGATGCCAAAACTGGAGGAGGGTCCGCCCACGTTGGTGCGGTTATTGCCACCGGAGCCCGCGCCCGGATTGATGCGGATGCCGACTTGACCGCCAGGCTTGAGCTGGCCGAAGCGCTCCAGTTGGGCGAGTGAGCAAGCGTTGAAATGGATGCCGGCGGCAAGCAGATCACCGAGATCGGCGGGCAGCTCTTGCGTACTAAGGCTGATCTTGTCGGCGGCAATGCCTGCCGCCATGGCGCGATGCACTTCGTGCCCGGAGGACGCGTCAATATGGAGGCCAGCCTTGGCGAAAATCTTAAGAATGGCCGCGTTGGGCGAGGCCTTCATGGCATAGCGAGCGGTCAGGCCAAAGGCATTGGGGAAAGCCAAGACGGCAGTAGCGTTTGCCTGCAGCGCCTTTTGATCGTAGACGTAAATGGGCGTGCCAAAGCTTTCGGACACAGCGTGAGCGGAGGTGAAATCGAGAAAACGGGGCTGAATATTTGAAGCCATGCGGGAGAGCAAATGCGCTTCATGCCATCAGGCAAGTAGAAGCGACATTCCTGTCGCTTTTTTCGTATCCTGATAAAGCGACAAAAATGTCGCTTCTACGGCTCACCGCTTTTTCACCGCGCGCTCACAGCCATAGGCTTCGAGCATATCCGCGACGAGTGCGGGCAAATGCGTTAAGATTGCACCGGCACCGGCCGACTCGCCTGCGCAGCAAACGTAACCAATCTGCTCGTCAATTGGCATCTCTAGGCTGCGGGCATCGAGCCAAGACTGAAGCGTATGGAGCGACTCCACCCACTGCCGGAGGGAAAAAGCACTCTCATCGGTCGCCTCAAGTAGTTGATGTCGGGCAGTCATATTCTCGCCCCCCGCAAAATTAGCCTCTAGGAATGTCAACAGCTGCGGAGAGTCTGCAAACTGCCTGTTGAAGGCTTCGGCGCCTAAGCTCTCGATGATTTCGACCATGGGCGTAGATGTGACGTATCCATCCGAAATTTCAAGTAAGTCCACCATTCGTCGCATAAAATTCACAGATTGACTGTTGAGACTTGCTCCGAGGGTTTTCTGCTTTTGGCTGTGGAGCATTACCCATGCGTCATATTAGAACAGCGGCACGAGCTCTCATTATTTTGGATCAAAAAGTCCTCGCGATCAAAATGCGCGACCGGACGGGCGTCTTCTATATTTTACCGGGCGGAGGCCAGCGGCACGGCGAAACCCTGCGCGAGGGTCTGCAGCGTGAGTGCCTCGAAGAAATTGGCACCGATGTAGAGGTTGGCGAGCTACTCTACGTGCGCGAATATATCGGCAAGAACCACGAATTTCGCAACTCGCACCACGCCTTCCACCAAGTGGAAAACGTCTTCCGTTGCAGCCTGCCCAACCCCGATGGAATCGGCCCCGGCACCGAGCACGATAAAAAGCAGGTCGGCGTCGAGTGGATCCCGCTGGAGGAGTTGCCCGAGCGCCGTTTACTCCCCGAGGTGATCAAGCCCTTTTTCAAGGATGGCAGCTTCGACCCCGGCACAAATTACCTGGGGGATGTTAATTAGTTGATGGTTGCTAGTTGAAAGTTGAATGTAACTCACTAGCAACAGACAACTAACAACCAACAACCCACCCCGTGTCCGTCTACCGCCGCATATTCAGCAAACAGTATCAGAACCTAATGTATCCAGGGGAGCGGCTGCGTTTTGACATCGTGAACCCGCTTTGCATGCTCATGCTATGCGCCATCGGGCTGCTCTTCATCTATTCGGCTCAGATCTCCTACGATGGGGGGCATTGGAAAAGGCAGCTGTTTTTCATCACAGTCGGAGTCGGCATGTACACGGCCATTTCGGCGATTAATTACAAAATCTTCCTGCAATACGCTCATTTCATCTACATGGCTGGAATCGTCGGACTGCTGCTAACCATGCCTTTTAGCCCAATTAGCGTCGACCAGATGGGCGCTCGGCGCTGGATCGACGTAGGAATCCGGATCCAACCGACCGAAGGGGCTAAGATTGGCACCTTGATCATGGCGGCCAGTGTTTTGGCGAGATCGGAGATCGGCACAGTTCGAGATTCGCTCCTCGTCCTAGCGAAGGTGGCGGGCATCTTTTTACTGCCAATGTTGTTGATTTTCCTACAACCCGACCTAGGTTCGACGCTTGTCTTTCCACCTATGATCTTCGCCCTGCTATATGTTTCCCGTCTATCGGAGAAATTTTTCATGAGTGCATTCGCTGTTTTCGCGATCGCACTGGCAGTTGTCGGGGCAGATATTTATGGCTATAGCCAGCATCTGGAGGCTCAGCGCGAAGCCGAAAGATCTGGCAGCACAGAGGAGGCCGGCGACTATCAATCGCTGCTTCCGATTCACGATTATCAAAGAAACCGGATATTGACCTTTGTCGCACCCGACGTGGTTGATCCGAGTGGCACCGGCGCGAGCTGGAATGCCAATCAAGCAAAAATTTCTGCCGCAACCGGTGGATTGTCGGGCAAGGGCGTGTTTAACGGCACCCAAGCGCAGCTCGGCTATCTACCTCAAGCGGTGGCACACAACGACTTTATTTTCTCCGTTATCGCGGAGGAAACAGGCTTTCTTGGAAGCGCGTTCATCGTCGGGCTATTTTGCCTGATGGTCGCCAACGGCATACGTATTGCCGGACTCGCAAGAGATCGATTTGGAATGTATCTGGCCATTGGGGTCAGTGTCCTATTCCTCGTCCACTTCTTCATCAACATTGGCATGACTATCGGCATCACCCCGATTACTGGACTACCGCTTCCGTTTTTAAGTTACGGAGGCTCCTTTGTTCTGAGCTGCTTTATTCTACAAGGTCTTGTGCAAAGTGTATATCGGTATCGAAAGGATTTTTCATGATACCGATGCAAGCACACGCACACAGATACAACGGTCAAAGCAGGCAGAACTTGGGATCCCCACATCACCCACGGGAAACCAAGACCAATGAACGACGAATCAACTACCGAAACATCTAATACATCTGATAACAGCGACGAGCAATACACCGAAGAACTGACGTCCGCGCCTAAAGAAAAAAAGGCCGAACGCATCGACACCAAGGCGCTCAAAGACGACGCCGCGAAACGCGAAAAAAAGCAACCGCTCGTCACTCGAATCATCAAGGCGATCAAAGCCGAGAAGAAGTCCTACACCGAGCTGATCATCAACTCCGAGCCGCTCGAAAAGCGGGTCGCCCTGCTACAGGACGGTGTGCTCGAAAAGTTCGAGGTCGAACGCACGGGCGAAGCCCGCGAAGTCGGCGCAATCTTCAAAGGCCGCATCCAGAATCTGGAGCCCGGTCTCAAGGCTGCCTTCGTCGATATCGGCGAGGATAAGAACGCCTTCCTCCACTACTGGGACATCCTCCCCGCTGCCAAGGACAACACGATCGAGATCGTCCGCGACAATAAATCCGAGAAGCAGCGCAAGCGCGAGGCCGAGAAGATCACCGTCAAGGACATCCCCAAGCTCTACCCCATCGGTAGCGAGATCGTCCTCCAGATCACTAAAGGCCAGATCGGCACCAAGGGTCCCCGCACCACGACGAACATCGCCCTCCCCGGCCGCTTCCTCGTGCTCATGCCCTACACCGGCACGCTCGGCATCTCCCGCAAGATCGAGGACAAGAAAGAACGCTCCCGCCTCAAAGGCATCCTCCGCGACCTCACCCTGCCCGAAGGCATGGGCATCATCGTCCGCACCGCTGGCGAGGGCAAGAAAGCGCGCTATTTCATCCGCGACCTCCACATCCTCCTCAAGCGATGGGAAGTGATCAACCAACGCATGGATTCGACCAAGAAGCCCGCCTGCCTCTACGTCGAGCCCGACATTGTCGGCCGCACCGTGCGCGACTTCCTCACCGAGGAGATCGACCGCGTGATGGTCGACAAGCGGGAGGACTACGACAACATCATCGAGGAAGTGACGAAGATCTCGCCACGCTCCAAGTCGAAGATCCATATTTTTAAAGACGACATTCCCGTCTTCGAGCGCTTCAATATCGAGCGTCAGATCGAGCAGACCTACATGCGCTGCGTGCCACTACCTGGTGGCGGTGAAATCGTGATCGAGGAGACTGAAGCACTGATCTCAATCGATGTAAACACAGGCTCACACAAGAACAAGAATAAGGACGGCAAGGACTTCATCCTTCAAGTTAATCTGGAAGCGGCCAGCGAAATTTGCCGCCAAGTGCGCCTGCGCAACATCGGCGGCCTCATCATCCTCGACTTCATCGACATGAAGGCGAAGAAAGACCGCAACGCGGTGCTCGCACGCATGCGCCGCGAGATGGCCAACGACAAGGCGAAGAACCACATCCTGCCCATCTCCACGCTCGGCATCATGCAGATGACGCGTCAGCGCCACTCCGAGAGCCACTCCAGCGGCATCTACACCGACTGCCCGTATTGCCACGGTCGCGGCTCGGTCAAGAGCTCGCGCACCATGAGTGTCGAGGTGCAGCGCCGCCTGATCAGTGTGATCCGCCACATCCGCGCCCGCGATGGCCACGACAAGGAGATCAACCTCCGCGTCTTGCTCCACCCGACCAATCTGGAACGCCTCCGCCACGAGGACGAAGATTTGCTCCTGGAAATCGAGCGCTCCTACGGCGCCCGCCTCTCCTTCCGCGCCGATCCGATCTACCACGTCGAGAACTTCAAAATCGTCGACATCGAGTCCGGACAAGAGCAGCGGTGATCGCGGCTTGAACCGAGCATAGATGGCGAATTCCAATCAATCAAAGAAGAAGCTCCTCTTCATCCCGGCGGACAATATCAGTCTGCGGATATCTCGCTCATACTATTTGGCGAAGGGCTTGTCGGATCACTTTGATCTCTACTTCGTCGACTGGAATGACGTGATGGATGCAATCTGGGCGGGAGAACGTGGCTCGGCGCTGAATTCGTTGAAAAGCTTTGTCTCGTCGATCTTTCGCCCATTGAAGATTGAATTCGATGAGCAAGACGGTTTCCACCGCATCTCTGCCCCGGTCGCGCAAACCGCTTTCATCCGTAAACTTGTAGGCGATTACTACGCCTACAAGTTCATGCATTGGCTCAATCGTAAAACGGTGCGGCGCTTTGTGGCCAAGCTTGAACCTGACCTGATCTTTGCGGCCGATGGCTTCTTTATGTTTCCATGGGTGCCCTCGCAAGCCCGTGTCATCTCAGATATTCAGGACGACTTCGACGAAGAACGCCCCAGAATCAAAGAATACTCGATAAATTACTTCCGCGAGAACTACTCACACGCCTACCTGCGTTACGCCGTCAGCCAGCCCACTGCCGTCCGCCTGACTAAACTCTACGAGAACCCTTTTAAGGCTCTCGCCAATGGCGCGGATTTCTCCACCATACGGAGCATTCCGGAGAGGACCGTCGACGCCCTACGGGCAGAACTCGGGCTCGCGGGGAAGACGATCATCTCCTTCATCGGGACTGCGGCGAAGTATGACGGAGAGTTTCTGCGCGAGCTCTCACGCCGGAGCCAAGAAGAGCTCCCTCAGGTTCACTTCGTCATCGTGGGTAATGTTCAGGCGGAAGCACTTGAAAACGTCACCTTCGTAGGAACGAAGTCTGTCGATGAAGCCGCCCTCTTTTATCGGCTCAGCGATATTGGTATCGTTCTCAACGACACGCGCCAGAGCAAATTCCTCTACCATTCGGTTCCGCTGAAGATCATCCAGTATTCCGCAGCTCGGAAGCCCTTGATCACCTACCCCGTCGCCTGGGCAGAAGACTTACCCATCAGTAATATTGCCATCGTCAATGAGCGCGATGCCAGCGCATGGTTGGAAGTCATCAAGAACATGGAAAACTACGAGTGGACAAACACTGAAGAAACCTTCTGGAAACAATTCTCTTGGGACATCATCTGCGCTGAAGTCGCCAAAGAGATCACCGAGGGAATGTAGGGCGCGCTAGCCCTACCCCATTCTCGGTTTTTTAATCGTCGGCTTGATTCGCTCGGGGCGGAAGGGCTTATCAAAGGCAGCCGCGAAATGATAGCCGCCGGAAAAGTCTTCAACGCTGTCTTGATCGGTCTTTCCGAGTACTTTGCACTCGACTAGATTAAAGACAATATTGCCGAAATCGCGGCATTCGCGGATCCCCCAATGCTCAAGGACGGGGCGCGCCATGGGACCGTATTGATCGATCGCATAAAGACGGATACCATCGAGCAGCTGCTTCCCCGTGAGATGGTTGGACTGATCGAGTTCGCCGCTTTTGTGCAGCTCTTTCAGGCTGTAGTCCAATGCTTGTCGCAGAAAATAGTAAGCACCACGCGCGTAGCGCGAGTCATCCTTGCGGATGGTGCGAATCACTTCGTTGAAATCTCTGGTCGGGTCGTTCACTGATTTAAAATGAAGCGTAAAATCCTGCGAGGTCAACCCCGTGGGCAGACGGGCGCCGAAAGAAGGGAGCGGCTTTCGACTCGAAAACCATAAGTTCAGGCCAGTTCCCGCTTACGCGCGTGGCGACTCAGCAAGGGTGTGATGTTTTCGGGGCTACTTAAGATAATCAGGCTATCGCCTTCCTGCAAAGTCGCGTCGTGCGGCGGGTGTTGCAGAATCGATTCGTCGGAACGGCGGATCGCGAGCACGATAAAGTTTGCTTGAGAGCCTTGTTCAAACTCGCGGATGGAGCGGCCGACAAACTCGTCCTGCGCGTTGAGGGACAGCTCGTCGATTTCCAAACCGATCGCACTGATGTCGTTGGACAAGTCACTCATCCGCCCTGAATCGCCGAACATCTGCATTAAGTTAGGACGGATCACGCTCTCGGCCATACGCAGCGCACCAATGGCAGCAGGCAGGACGACTTCGTCGGCGCCGGCCTGTTCGAGCTTTCGCTTTGTCGACGGCTGCTCGCCGCGAGCGATGATTCGAAGCGCGGGGTTCATATTGCGCGCCGTGAGTGTGATAAAGACGTTCATGCTATCAATCGGTAGAACCGTGATCAGCGATTTTGCCCGATTCACTCCTGCCCGCTGGAGCACTTCCTCATCCTCCGCAGAACCGTGATCAGCGAGATGACCTTCGGTTTCCGCCATCTCTAAGCGCTCGGCATCGAGATCGACGACGATAAAGGGAAAATCTTCCTTGGCCAGTTCGGCCGCGAGAATCTGCCCGATCCGCCCAAAACCACAAATGATGGTATGCCCGCTGAGGCCTTCGATGTTTCGTGTTTTCATAAGCTTACCCACTACTTTGTTAATTTCGCCTTCAGCGACGATCCTGATAAAACCACCCGCGATATAGAGACCGATCGTCGTGCCGGAAAGAATCAGTGCCATCGTAAAGACGCGCTCGGCAGTCGTATCCACCCCCGCGTCGCCGTAGCCGACACTGAAGATAGTTATGATCGTCATGTAGAGCGCCTGCACATACTCGAAGTCGCCGATCAGCTCGTAGCCGACCGTCCCGACCAGCAGGATAAAGACAAACAGCAATAAACCTCGCTCGATTTGAACGATACCGGGGCTGCGCTCTGTATTGCTACGCAGGCGCGCGAAGAGGTCAGAAAACATTAACTGACCCTAGCAAGAAAAGTGCCGAGTCCAGAAAGAGCATTTTCCATTGGTCGCGACGGCCGGGCCACCCCCTTAGCATCGATAACGGACGACGCAGAGGTCGTCCCTCCGAAAATCCCATTCCCGTTTCCCGTCAGATTACTCTTCGTTCACCGTCAGGCCGCGGTTATCCGTCATCAGACGATAGGCGCGGCTCTTTTTGCCGTTGTTTGTATAAACGGTCTGCATGGCATCGGACACTTCGCGGGCTTTATCGCTGCTGGTCACGCAAATCACGGTCGAGCCGCTGCCGCTCAACCAGCCGGTGTAGGCACCTGCGTGACAACCGGCTTCGATGCTCTCATGCCCAAAGGGATTGAGCAGTTCGCGGTAAGGCTGGTGGATGTAGTCGTTGACCGCTCCATCGAGACGAGCGAAATCGCCGGAGACAAGCACGCCCACCAAGAAGGCGAGGCTATTGGCGCTGCGCACCACGTCGTTAAAAGGAATCGTATCCGGCAACACGCGGCGGGATGTGTTGGTGAGCACTTGATAGTCGGGCGAAACCGCGACGAGGCTAAGCGACTCGGGCAGGCTGAATCGGACGTGCTCGCGGTAGGCAAAGGTCGTGGGCTCGGTGCGGGCGATACAGAAACCACCGGCAAAGACGGCGCAGGCATTGTCCGGCGCATTGTCGAGCTTGGTCGTCAGGCGGATCATCGCCTCCATATCGAGCGGCTCGCCGTGCAGTTTATTCAAGCCAGCGACGATGGCGGCACGGATTGTGGAGCTGGAGCCGAGGCCGCGCGCTTCGGGCACATCGCCCCAGATTTCGTAGTCGAAGCCCGTCGTTTCGATCGCAGCAGCGGCCGCATAGGAGAGCGCCGCCTCTTCGATCATCGCCTGAGTGCCTGCGCTCGCTGATTCCACCGGGCAGATCTGCGCATCGGCACGCTCGATCAGGCGCACGAAGTTATAGAGCGAGAGAGCGATACTCAGCGTGTCGAAGCCAGGGCCACAGTTGGAGGTGCTGGCGGGTGCTTGAACGATAACAGAACGTGAAGACATTTGGAAAGGGATATGGGAGATGCGCCCTTCGGGCTGGATATAGAAGATGGGGATTTAACAGGTGTGCGTTGGATAAGCCACTCTCACTCTCACCTTCACTTCCTGTCACGCCGGATCGAAGCGAAGGCGGATCACTCGGCGCGAAGCGCCGAGCTAGCGATCGCGCATTTCGCGCTCGGCTTCGCGCATGGAAATTTTCTTTTTCAGGGTTTCGCGCTTGTCGTGCAGCTTCTTACCGGTGCAGAGCGCAATTTCGATTTTGATCAGCCCGTGCTTAATGTAAATGCGCAGGGGAATCAGTGACTTACCACCCGCATCCATCGAGCCGATCAGTTTATGGATCTCACGGCGGTGAAGGAGCAGCTTACGCTTGCGGCGAGGCGGGTGGTTTTGAAAGTTGCCGAACTTATATTCGCCTATGTGCGAATTATACATCCAAGGCTGCCCTTTTTCAATCCGGCAGAAGGCTTCGCTGATCTGGGCATCGCCCGCGCGAATGGCTTTCACCTCAGTCCCCTGTAGGACGAGGCCAGCCTCAAAGCGATCCCCCACAAAATAATTGTGGTGGGCTTTTCCATTCCGAATCTCCCTTTGGTGATCCGTGGACTTTTTCTTGGCGCACACGTTGGTTGATTCCCTCTATTTGGGGAAACGCAGAGGGCACGCTATATTACAGTATATAAAAGAGGCTTAATCCTCTTCGTTTTCGGCGAGTTGGTAGGTAATTTTACCCTCCATGATCTCGCGCAGAGCCATATCTTCAGCAGAAAGGCGCTCCAAAGACTCGACGAGTGGCTTATAACCACTCTTCAATTGCTTGGCACGGCGTGATACCACATTGATCAGAATCATCGGATCTGTGATTTTCTTCTGGGCTTCTTTTAAATAGTCGTCTCTCAAAGTGGGTTTCCTCCGGTATTGTTGGAATGGGAAAAACAGCGCAAAATGACGCTCGAAAGCACCTTTGCAATAAAAAAGGGGAAATACTGAAACTTTGCTCAAAATTCCCATTGACAGGGTATCCCTCGATTCTACTGTTCACCGCTTTTCCAAAAATCATGAAAACGACTTTAGCTACTAAATCCGACCACACCAAATCTTGGTACGTGGTTGACGCTGCCAACGAAACACTCGGCCGTGTATCCGTAAAAATTGCCAACGTGCTTCGCGGCCGTCATAAGCCGACCTACACGCCGCACGCTGACACCGGCGACTTCGTCGTGGTGGTCAATGCCGAGAAGATCAAGGTCTCCGGCAAGAAGAACAGCGATAAGAGCTACATGTTCTACTCCGGCTGGATGGGCGGCGAAAGCCACGTCAGCATGAGCGACATGCGCGCTAAGAAGCCAGAATTCATCATCGAGCACGCCGTCAAGGGCATGCTTCCCCGAAACAAGCTTGGTCGCGCAATGATCAAGAAACTGAAAATCCACGCCGGCCCCGAGCATCCTTACGAAGCTCAGCAGCCAAAACCTCTGGTTTAATAGCCTCCACTGGTTGAATCCCCCTCTTTTAATATAATGAGCGAAGAAACATTTGTAACCGTCGGCCGTCGTAAGACAGCCACCGCACGCGTCCGCCTCACCCGCGGCACTGGCAAAGTTGTCGTCAATGGCAGCGAGCCTCGCGCTTACTTCAAAACCGAAGAGTTCGCCAACGCGGCGCTCTCTCCTTTGAAGACAGTCGAGATGGCTGACCAAGTTGACATCACTGTCAAAGCACAAGGCGGCGGTCTCAACGGCCAAGCCGGTGCAGTTCGCCTCGGCATCGCCCGTGCACTTGAGAAGCTCAACGCAGATCTTCGCGTGCCTCTCAAACAAGAAGGCCACATGAAGCGTGACCCTCGCTCCCGCGAGCGTCAGAAGCCCGGTCAAGCCGGTGCTCGTAAGCGCTTCCAATTCTCGAAACGTTAAACCGCCAGCGGCGGCACGGTCGCATATTCTTTTGCAACCCTCCAAAGCCGCGCAAGCGTGCCTTGGAGGGTTTTTTGTTTCCAAATTTCTTAATCCAAATCGTTGTCGTATCTATTTCATCCTAATCGTCATCCTACTCTTAATCTTAATCCATTCAGCGAAACCGAACGAGAGATTAGGATTAAGAGTAGGATGACGATTAAGAATTAAACTCCACTTTCACCCGCATCGCGCATCTCGTATCCCGCATCTCCAAAAATGAACGCAGCAATCATAGGCGCCTCTGGCTACTCCGGCGAAGAACTCGTCCGGCTTCTTTCCCGGCACCCGAATGTCGAGCTCACTGCCGTCACTTCGCGGTCGCTGGCGGGTAAACTCGTGGCAGATCAGATGCCTGCACTGCGGCACTTAGTCGGCGAGCTAAAATTCACCGCATCCGATCCCTTTGAGTTGGCGGTCAATCCCGACATCGACATTTTCTTCCTCGCCCTCCCCCACGGCGTAGCCTCCGAGTTCGCCGATCCGCTCTTTCAAGCAGGTAAAACCGTGATCGACCTCAGTGCCGACTTCCGGCTCGGCTCCACTCGGATCTACGAAGATTACTACGGCCAGCCCCACCCGGCACCGCATCTGCTTGAGGCCGCCCCCTACGTCATCCCCGAGCTCGCGGACGATAAATGGAAGTCGGCTTCGCTCATCGCCTGCCCCGGTTGCTACCCGACCAGTATTCAAGTGCCCCTGGTTCCTCTACTCAAAGCAGGGCTCATCGAGCCCAAGGGAATCGTGATCAACAGCTACAGCGGCGTCAGCGGCGCTGGCCGGAAAGTGGCCGAAGACTTCATCTACTGCGAGCGGAACGAGAGCATGAAAGGCTACGGCATGCCCAAGCACCGACACCTCTCCGAAATCGAAGAGCAGCTCGAAAAAGCCGCCTTCGCCGACTGCATCGTGCAGTTCAATCCACACCTTGCCCCCATGTCGCGGGGCATCTCCACCACCGTCGTGGCTAAAGCCAAGACCGGCGTCGATACACTTTACTCAACTTGGAACAAGGCTTACGCAGGCAAGCCCTTCGTCTCCGTCCTCCCAAGCGGCACATATCCGGATACCAAATACGTAACCGGCACCAACCGGTGCGACATCTCCGCCGTTTACGATCCGCGGACAGAAAACTTCGTTATTACTTCCGTCATCGACAACCTCCTCAAAGGTGCCAGCGGCCAAGCCGTGCAATTGATGAACCTCAAGTTCGGATTCGAAGAAACTGCCGGGCTAGTCTAATTTCAGCGCAATCGAGTTTCAGCATTTCAGCTTTTCCAAATTCCAGCATTTCAGATTCCATGAGCCAACCCATTCCAGTCCAACTCATCGACCACCCAAACGGGATCAACGATTGCCCTGGATTCAAGGCCTCCGGCGTCGCTTGCGACATCCGGGAAAAGGGTGACCTCAAACGGCTTGACCTCACACTGGTCACAGCGGAAAAGCCATGCGCCGCCGCAGGCGTCTTCACCGTCAATGACGTTTGCGCAGCGCCCGTCCACGTCTGCAAAGAGATCCTCTCCAAGCCCGGCGCCAAAGTCGGTGGTTTCGTGGCCAACAGCGGCAACGCCAACGCTGCAACCGCCGAGCAAGGCATGATCGACGCCAAAGAAATGTCCGCCGCCGCCCAATTAGAGACCGGCATCGGCTCCCCCTTCCTCGTCTGCTCCACCGGCCGGATCGGCCGGAAGCTGCCCATGGGCAAAATCAAATCCGGCATCGCTGCGGCCGCGCAAGCGCTGAGCGAAGACTCGCAAGCCTCTCTCGACTCCGCCGACGCCATCCTCACCTCCGACACTCGGCGGAAGTGCGCCACCGCTCAATTCCAATACGAAGGCAAAACCCTCACCGTCGCGGGAATCGCCAAAGGCGCGGGTATGATTGAGCCGAACATGGCCACCATGCTCGCCTTTCTCGCCACCGATCTCGATGTGAATAGCGTCGCACTCAAAAACACACTCACCCAGGCCTGCAATAAGACTTTCAACCGGATCTCCATCGACGGCGACATGAGCACCAACGACACCGTGCTCTTACTTGCCAGCGGCACATCCGGCCTCGTGCCCAGCGAATCGCCCGAGCTGCTACAAGCCTTCCGCGACGCAGTCTTCCTCGTCTGCGACGCACTCGCCGAAAAGATCGTCGGCGACGGCGAGAAGGTGACCAAACTCGTCGAGCTCATCGTCGAAGGCTGCCAGACCGAAGAAGACGCCGAGAAAGTCGCGCGCTGCGTCGGCAACTCGCTCCTGGTCAAAACCTCCTGGTATGGCTCCGACCCCAATTGGGGACGACTCGCCGATGCCGCCGGCTACGCCCGCGTCGGCCTGAAAGAAGAATGCTTCGACATCCACTACGATGAAGTGCCCGCCCTCATCGGCGGCATCCCACAAGACAGCAAACTCGCCGAGTGGAAGTCCATCGTTTCGAAGAAGCGCTTCCGTATCACCCTCAATCTCAATCAAGGCAAAGGCACCTTCCGCCTCCTCACCTCCGACCTCAGCGAAGCCTACGTGGACTTCAATAAGTCCGAATAGGCGTGGCGTGCGAACGCTCAACAAACTCATTTCATAATCATAATCTTACTCCTAATCCATATCTGGCAGATTAAGAACAAGATTAAGAATTTCCGAATCATACAGTTCCAATGACAAAAACCGAACACCTCGACGTCACCACCAAGGCAGCCGTGCTCCTGGAAGCACTCCCGTATATCCAGCGGTTTCGCGATGCGATCTTCGTGGTGAAATACGGCGGCGCGTTTATGGACGACGCCGACCCCATGGTGCGGACACGGGTCGCCACCGACATCGCTTTCCTCCATGCAGCCGGTGTCAAAGTCGTCGTCGTGCACGGTGGCGGTAAAGCCATCACACGGGCGCTCGCCGAGTCGAATGTTGAAACACGCTTCGAGCACGGCCTGCGGGTCACGGATGCCGAGTCCGTCAAGGTGGTCGATCACACACTCAATAAAGTCGTCAACTTGGACATCTGCGAAATTCTTCAGGCCAAGAATGCGCGCCCCCTCGCCATTCCCGGCAACAACATCCTCGTCTGCGATAAGAAAGAAGTCGAAGTCGATGGCGAAGTCCTCGACCTCGGATTTGTCGGCGAGACGCATACGGTCAAAACCAAGATCATTAAGAAAGCGCTCAACGACGGCTACATTCCCGTCATTTCACCGATCGCATGCGACGAAGATGGGCAGATTTACAACACCAACGCCGATGCCGCCGCCGGCCGCGTCGCTGCCGCGCTCCGCGCCCGACGCCTCGTCTATCTCTGCGATGTGCCCGGCCTGATGCGCGACATGAGCGATCCCGAATCCCTCATCTCCTCCCTGAAGGCCGACGATGTCGAAGGACTCGTCAAAGACGGCACCATCAGTAAAGGCATGATTCCCAAAACCGACAGCGCCGTTAAAGCCCTCCGCAGCGGCGTGCACCGCGTCCACTTCATCGACGGCGAACAGCCACACAGCCTCCTCCTCGAAATCTTCACCGACAAAGGCGTCGGCACCGAGATCGTCAATGCTTAGGGGCGATGCCCCGTTTACCAGTTTTCAGTTCTCCAGTCGTCCGTTCTAACTGAAAACTGGTAAACCGAAAACCGAACAACTTCTTATAATGGAACATTATAAATCATTAATTAAAAACTACGGCGCGCCCGCCTTCAACGCGAAGCGGGGCGAAGGTCTGTACCTCTACGACGAGTCAGGCAAAGGCTACCTCGACTTCGGCAGCGGCATCGCGGTGACCTCCGTAGGACACTCACATCCGAAGTGGGTCGCCGCCGTTCAGGAACAAGCCGCGACCCTCACCCATTGCAGCAATCTCTATGGCATCCCCGGGCAGCAAAAGCTGGCCGATCGGCTCGTTGCCAAGGCCGGCGCGGGTCGGGTGCTCTTCTGCAACAGCGGCGCGGAAGCCAACGAAGCCCTCATCAAACTCGCCCGGCTCCACGGCAAACAACTCTCCGGCGAAGAAGGCAAACGCTACACCGTCGTCGCCGCGCAAAACGCCTTTCATGGGCGGACATTTGGCGGTATGGGCGCAACTCCTCAGGAGAAAATCCAGGGCGGCTTCCGCCCGATGCTCGACGGCTTCAAATTCGGTGAGCTCAATAAAATCGAAACCTTTGACAAGTTGGTCGACGACTCCGTCGCGGCTGTATTCATCGAATCGATACAGGGCGAAGGCGGCGTCTTTCCCGCCGAGGTCAGCTTCCTGCAAGAGCTGCGGGCACTCTGCACAGAGCGGGGCGCCCTACTCATGCTCGACGAGGTGCAATGCGGCATCGCCCGGAGTGGGCACTTCTTCGCATTTGAAAAGAGCGGCGTGCAGCCTGATGCGATCGGTATGGCCAAAGGCCTCGGCGCCGGCTTCCCCATCGGCGCGATCTGGGTCGCCGAACCCTATGCGGAACTCTACCAGCCCGGCTCACACGGCACCACCTTCGGCGGCAGCCCCCTCGCCTGCGCAGCGGCCAACGCTGTGCTCGACATCATTGAAGAGGAGCAACTTACCGAAAAAGTCGCCGCGAACAGCGTGGACTGGCATCAAGCACTACAGAAGCTCGCAGAAAAGCACTCTACACAGATAGCTGGCATGCGGGGTGCTGGCTATATGGTCGGCCTCGTGCTCAAGCCCGAAGGCCTCAACCTCACCATCACTACAGCCGCACGGGAAAAAGGCCTCCTCGTCGTTCCTGCCGGGAACAACGTCGTCCGGCTCCTCCCCGCACTCACCGCCACCCCCGAACAACTCTACGAATCCGTCGAGATCCTCGACGAGGCGTTCGCTGCAACAAATTCCTAATTGTTAATTCTTAACTCTTAATTGAAATGAACCATTTCCTCAAAGAAACCGACTTTACCCTCGAACAAGCACAGCAGGTTTTTCAACTCGCTAAAGAACTCAAAGCGAACCGCCTCGACCACGCACCATCGCTCAATAAACAGTCTTGGGGTCTACTCTTCTACAAAAGTAGCACACGGACACGGATCTCTTTCGAGGTCGGCGTCAATGAGCTAGGCGGCTTTCCTGTCGTCCTAAACTCGCAGAACACGCAGATCGGTCGGGGCGAAACGATCGAAGATAGCGCCAAGGTCATGTCGCGGTATTTGCACGGCCTCGTCATCCGGACATTTGGCCACGACATCGTGGAGGCCTTTGCTCAGCACGCCACCATGCCGATCGTCAATGGTCTCACCGACTTTAACCACCCCTGCCAACTCTACGCAGATATCTTCACCCTCCTCGAGCGCTACTCGCCCGACGCGGTCGACATCGCATCGCTCAAGGGCAAGAAAGTCGCCTTCCTCGGCGACAGCGCCTGCAATATGGCCAACTCCTGGATCATGACCGCCGCCATGTTCGGCATGGAAATCGCCGTGTCTGGCCCCGAGGGCTATGCGCCCAAGGCCGAGCTTGACGCTGCGCTCAAAGCCGATGGCTTGCCCGTCACCTACACCTACACCACAGACCCCTCAGAAGCGGTCAAAGACGCAGACGTAATCTACACCGACGTCTGGGTATCGATGGGCGACGAGGCCGAGGCCGCTGCACGCAAAGCCGTGATGAGTCCGTATCAAGTCACCAGCGAGCTCATGGCACTGGCCAAGCCCGACGCTTACTTCATGCACTGTCTGCCCGCCCACGCCGGCGAGGAAGTCAGCCAAGAGGTGCTCGACAGCCCGCAAAGCATCATCTTCGACGAAGCCGAAAACCGCCTCCACGCACAAAAGGCCATCATGGCCAAACTCGTCGAGCTGAACGGGTAAGAAGAACCCAAGAAAATAGTTCGACGCAGCGGTCATAACACTTTTTCTTCCACCCTTTCCTGACGGGCCTGTAGCTCAGCGGTTAGAGCAGGGGACTCATAAGAGTCTAGCTTAAATCGCAACTTTGGTCCAAAACAGTTCTTTTTTATCAGTCAAATATTTCGTAAGGGCCTGTAGCTCAGCGGTTAGAGCAGAGGACTCATAATCCTTTGGTCGCGGGTTCGAATCCCGCCGGGCCCACCATTTTGACTTTTATTTGTCCCTTTGCGGATAAGTTGTCTTAAAGCAGAAAAATGCCGAAATAGGCTGAACTATCCCGAACTCCAACGAGTTACGGGATAGTTCATGTCTGGTTTCCGGGGGTTATTTGTCTTAGCGGAACGATATTTGTCTCAGTTCCCTACCTTGGGAGGAAATCCGCCCGATTTGTGGAGAACCTGATAAACAAGCGGGTGAAAGGCCGTATTCACCGAAAAAGGTGCGGAACTTGAGACAAATTATCCGCAAAGAATCGTAAGGAACGGGGAACCGAATTTTGAATGCAAACACTCTGCAAGCACGCTTAAATGACGTTTCATGGACACTAAAAATCGTCTGAGTAATATGAGTCCTCTTCCGCTGAGGAGATTTCCTCACGCAGTCGCCGAAGATCGGAGTCTACGGACGAAACGAACACATCAACTTGCGCTATTAAATCCGTGATGTTCTCAGCGCTAATGTAAATCGGCTTAGCGTCTATGGTAAATCCGTTCCGGTGAACGAGGTCATGACGCTTATAAACTGCCGACATGATGTTACGGTAATCGTCTGAGAAGTTGATACCAAGTGTCTTCTCGAACAAGGGCGCTACCTTTGGAAGGTCGTGGAATGAAATACGGGCAAGATCCTTCTTGGCATCGTCCTCTATGGTGTCTGCCTTCGAGGGAACCTCGGATAATCTGATCTTCCTCTCTTTATAAGGCTTATGTGATTCGATAAATTTGCGCATTAATCTCGGAGCGCTAGCAACAGTGCTGATGAAGACATCTGAGAGATAGCTCTCCATTGCCGTGATCACGTTTGCGAACAGCAGGCGGTAGAGAAAATCTTTGCGATGCTCTTCGATCTCAAGGTCGAGGAGTTGTTTGATTTCAACAATTTGCCACTCGAACCCATTTAAATGTTCAGTGCTTTTAACTGCAGCCTCAGCATAATAATCGTCGTAGTCTTCAGCACTCGGAGTCGGAGCCCACTCCATGCACTCGTTCTCTAGATCGGCGATGAGTTCTTGCATTACCGCCTCGGGCACATAGCCAGAAAACTTGCCGTAAAGTTCTTCATCCGCCTCGTAGGGACCACCCCAAATGTATTGATACCCACCGTCTGCGGTAATGTATGGCGTTCTTTCACCGGGATCTTCGTAGTGTGCACGAAACCAGTTCTCCATTTCTGCACGCTGAACCTGAGGTTCCTCACTTGCCAACTCTACAAGGTCGATTGGGTATTTTGATTCAGAATCTGAGTAGGGCTCCATAATTGTGCTTGAAATTAAGATAGCACCATGCGGGCTGAGCAAGAAAGTGGTGGTTGGTTAAAAAAGGAAAAGCCACATGAAGATGACTATTGGAATGGTGACGAATATCGTGAGAAAGCAGCCGATGCTTTGCAACTTGTCGGCTAAGTCCGGTTGTTGAACTGGGGCGGCCTGCGAGGTTTGCAGAGGCGATTTCTCCTCAACGGCGATATACATGAGCTTGCTTCCGCCTTCACATTGACAATCCGCAGGTGGAAGATCTGGGGCGTTGACGATTGGGAACTGACTGCCCACGAGTAGCGAACAAGCCGCACAGCAGTAGTTACCTTCCCCAGGGCCGAGAATTTCGACGCGCTTAATGCCAGCAGCTCTAATTTGTTCTAGTCGCTCGCGCATCTTCAAGGCATTTCAAATGATATTTTTTGTGCTCAAGAATTTCATTTATCAGTTTGTTCTTCGAATATCGACTAAATTTGATCCGCATCAGCATAAGTAACGTCAGTCTAAGCCTCCAAGTTTCAAGTTCGCTGAGCGTGTCTTCCTTCATTTGTTCCAAGAATTCGCCGGCATGCATTCCGCCAAGTAAATCGCTTGAGAGTTGGGAAAACAGCGACATTTCACCGTGAGCATCTTCAAATCTATGGAAACTATCGTATACTTTCTTCCACAGTGATTCGTATTCTCGATAGACTTCTTCAAAAGGGACTCTTCTGATAATGCCATAGCCTTCAGGGTTAGCTTCATGCAGCATTTCGCGGAATATGTTGTTGGAAACTAAGGCAGGCTCCTTTCCTTCGCCGACCCAGAATGGATTAATTTGAGGAAATTTAATGAATATTTCCCATGCAATGAGCCAAGGAAGTCGAACAACTCCACCCTCATAGTTCACCAACATGTCGCTAGTTATTCCTACAGCTAATGCGAATTTAGTCCTAGGGATTCGCAACTGCTCTCTTGCAGTTCGCAATCGTTGACCGATCAGTTCGTGTTCTTCTGAAAAAGGCTCGCGAGGCATTTAACTAAGTTGAAGAACTCCAAGGTGTAAGCAAAGCCAAACTTTTTGTTGACAAATAAACAAGGATACTTGTTTATTTGTTCTCGTGCAACGCAGCAAAAAGTTTGATCTCTCTATTCGACTGCAAGGGGTAAGTAGAAAATCCGTAGCGGCCTCCGCAAGTTATAGCCTTCCCACGCTCAATAATGCATTACGCGGAAGGGGTATTTCGGAAGAAGTTACACAAAGCTTCGAGGGCGTCCTCGGCGTTCCCATTTGGTCGGAATCTCCGGTTGACCGGCTCCTGAACGAAGGGGCAGCGCGATGAACACTGATGATCGGGCACTTTTTGAAAGGCGGCTTCCGAGAGGGGTCGATTTCGTAACTCCTAAGGAGCTGGCTGATGCGGTTGGTTTCAGCGCAAGAACGATCACCTCTGCGATCCAGCATGGGAAAATCGACGCCATCCTAGTCAATGCGAGCGGAGGCAGCGCCTCAAAGCCCTATAATCCCTACAGAATCCCAATCGAATGCGCACTGCTCTTCATGGTCGAAGCTGCCACATACAGTGCCGATTCGATGGTCGAGCGGTTTTGCGGCGCTCTTGGCCGCATGGATCGGAAAACCCAAATCCGAGTTCAAGCGCAGCTCACCCGCCTACTCTCCCAAGGATAATCCCAAACAAAAAAGCAACACAATGAACACATACAAAAAACACAACGCCCCCATAGTAGAGACCTCTGCTGCGATTCAATTCTTCCTCGATCAAGTTCGTGGAGGAACGATTGTAAATTTCGTGGACGCGCTCTCAAGCGTGGACGAATTCGCGACAAGCGAACGTATGCGCGGCGAACTCGACCCCCTTCTGGATAAAGCGGAACGAATCGAAAGAGCACTTGAGTCTTTCATTAAGCTCCGGGTGCCCCGTCTCCCCGCTTGCTCGCATAAAAGTGTCGATATTTTCAGCACGGTCAGCGCTCGCATAGAGAATTGTCCGCTGCATAACGTTATCAATGTGATAGACGGTCTTAAGGAAATCTGTCCGGAGGATCACGAACACGCGTCCGCCTGGAGCGCACTCTCCGACGAGGATATCCAAATCGAGTTGAGCCTTGGCATGGAAATCAACGGATTCCTTCAGGACTTCGATGCTTTCCTAGAGAAACTCTCCCATGACGATTTGGACGATTACGACCACAAGAAAGAACTCTTGGAAAAACTGGCTCCGGTCGATCCCGAAGCTTTGCCGGTTCCGTTTCCGAAAGCGGCAAAGCTGACAACCAAAACGACCACAATTGAGCTTCCGCCGAAAGGGAAAGAACCGACCGTGCGCAAGTGGCTCGGCTCGGCTGAGATCCACGACACTGACTACGATCTCCACTTCGATGAAGCCGCCAACAGACGGCTCTGGGAGGCAGAGGGTGAGTTGCAGGCTCAAGCGGAAGCTGAAGGCCGCGAAATCGATTTGAGAGACCGGATCACCGCTCTGATATGGGCCGGCCTGATCGACGAACAACGCAATCAATTCCCCACGGTTCACCATTTCCGGGGCTATTTCGACGGGGCATCGAAGGATGATGACGCTTTGGCCATTCCGTTGGGATGGCTGGACTACCTGGAGACTCCCCAATCCCTGCGCAAAGCGCGCTAACCCTCACCTAATTTACCATGAAAGCCGAAACCACCAATATCACACTGTCAGGGCGCGAAGTCGCCCTGGCATTCGACAAGCACGCACTGGCTCGCTTCGGGCGTGAGCGCGGCACTTTCGCCGGGCTGTTCGACGACGGGCAGCGCTATTTCACGATCCTGCTTCTCGCCTGGTGCGCGGGAGACGATCAGCTCCGCTCGGACTATAGCGAGCCTTGCGATCTGGCACGAGAAATCGAGCCGGAAGGCGATGCGCGGATCGAAGTAATCCTATCCGCAGCGAAGGAAGCCGGTTGGCTCGACGGTATCGGCAAGATGCTCGCGCAATTCGCGAAGAGTGAAGCCGCGCCGGAAGTCTCCTAATCAAGAACACTGAACAAAGACCATGGCCGCATCCAGCAGAGACATACTGATACGAATCCTGACCGAAGGCGACTCGCGCGGCGTCAATCAGGTATCCGGCGACATTCAGAAGCTGGCAGATCGTGCCGAGCGGGCAGGGAAGAAGATGTCTCTCTTCCTGACCGCGCCCTTGGTCGGAGTAGGAACGCTCGCCTTCGGCGGACTGCTCAAGCGGGGCGTCGAGTTCAACAGGATACTACAAGACTCGGAGGTAGCGCTTGGCTCGCTTCTGGGGAAGTTTGGCGGCTCTGAGTTTGAAGATTTAGAGACACGCTCACGCGCGGCGGCCTCCGGCGTCGAAGAATTGAAACGCCAGGCGAAAGAAGCTCCTGGCACGATCCAAGATTTGGTCGGCGGCCTGACAGCAATCGCGGGGCCAGGACTTGCGGCCGGGCTCAGACTCGAAGAGCTGATTGATCTCACGGTCAAACTCTCTCAGGCGAGCAGTCGCCTCGGGCTCGACCAAGGCCAACTTGTCCAGGAAAGCCGCGCTCTCATTACTGGCAACGTCACGCTCGACGCGTCTCTAGCTCAGGCACTCGGAGTCACAAACGAGATGATTCGTTCTGCAAAAGAGCAAGGTCGACTCTATCAGTTTCTGATCGAACAACTCGGGCCGCTCGCAGCGTCGGCCGATACGGCCACGGTCAACTTCTCCAATCTCCAAGATACTATCGACCAGATCGCCGGAAAGATTTCGAAGCCAGTGTTTGAAGGCTTGTCTGAGGGTGCACTCACCGTAGCTGAAGCCATCGGACAAATGGATCCTTCCGACTTGCAAGACTTGGCAACGGGTATCGCGGGACTCATTGAAAAAGGCGTCGATCTGACGAAGTTCTTCATCGAGATGGAGCCCGCTACTCGGAAAGCCACAATCGCACTTCTCGGCTTAGTGGCACTAGCCGGGCCAATAACCCAATTGGCCGGCGCACTCGGCAAAGTCCCGGCAGTGGCTCGATTCGCAGCTTCATCGATCTTGATGATGGGAAGCAATGCGAACGTGACAAAGGTCGCGCTTTCTGGGCTGGGATCGACAATCGCACTCTTTGCCGCCGCCGGTGCGGTCGGTTATGGAATCGGCACCGCCATCGATAACCTGACCGGATTTTCCGATGCCATCGGAGACGCCGCGAAGAAGGCGGCTGATGCCGAAATCAATCTTGAAGGTGCTCTGGGCAAGCGCCTGGCCAACTTGCGCGCCGAAGCCCGCACGATGGAAACAGCCTCCGATCTGGAAGCTGTAAGAGCCAAGGCGATCAAGGATCGCGCCACTGCGACCGAGATCCTCAACGAAGCCCGCGCCGAAGGTGACAAGGAAACCATCGCTCGATTCGAGCAACAGATTGCCGGTATCGACCGGATACTGGGATCGCTTTCGCAGGTGCTACAACTCAATCAGGAGCGCGTAGTTGCTCAGGATGAAATCAATACGGCTCAAGAAAAGACGAACGAACTTCTGGCTGAGGAAGTGCAGCTACACCTGGACAAAGTCGCCATCACCGAGGACGAACTCGACAAGATGGATCGCTTCCAAGCCTTGTTCGATTTGGAAAACCAAATCCTCAAAGCCCGCGCGGACGGTGACACGAAGCGAGCCGATGCTTTACAACGACAATTAGATATTGAAAAGCAGGCCGACGCGATTCGTCGCCGTGGATTCACCGAAGAGCGCGGCTATGATCCGGTAGCAATGGCGACCGAGCGCGTTTCTTTAGAGCGCCAAGTAAACAGCGAAATAGCCCGCAGAACAGGCCTCCTTAATCAAGAAGCCGAAGCCGCTCGCCAACTTAAAGAAGGCGTCCGCGCCGACAATTCATTCTTCAACCTCAAAGGCGAGCGCGAGACTCGCTACTTCCAAAACGGTCGCCAGATCGACGAATCTCAAGCATTCGACGAGCCCCTTCCATCTTCGCCCGCTGAAACGCCTCCAGTAGCCCAGGGGCAAGCCCCGCAGCCTCCACAAGCTTCACAGGTGGACACATCTGTCATCGTCGACGCCATTAACCAAATCGATTTCGACGATCAAGGAATCATCCAAGCACTCGCAGGGCTAGAGCGCCGCATCAATACGAGATTTGGCAACATCGAAGGCCAAATTCTAGAAATAGCTAACTAACTTTTCGCAATACAAAAACCAAAATAAACATATCACATCATGAAAGACCTACTCAAAAGTAATCAACAAAGCCTCGAAGATTATTCAAAAAGCGAGGCTCGGGTTTCTAATTTAGAAACTACGATCAGCGATATCGAATCCGACATTGAAGCCTCGCTTCAGCGCGGCGGATTTGAGGACGATCAAGAAATAGATACTCTGATTCGCAATCAGGCACGCCTTGAGCTAGCGCCTCGCGCTCTAGAAATCGCGACTGCGAAACGCGATGAGCTTAAAGCCCAAATTGGGGTTGCGATCCAACGCAGCCGAAATGCGCTAGCTCCTTATTATAAGGAGATCGAAGCCGTGATCATCCCTGAAATCAAAGAAGAACTCGCAGGGGTTTATGGGGAGGATTTCCACACATCGCATCCCTACAATCAGAATGAGAAAATTCAGGGCACGGCTCGTTACAAGGAAGAGCTGTATCCTCACTCCCGTCACCTTGTTAAGGTTATGGAACGTCCCTACGGGAATAGTCCGAAAGAGCTGATTCAGGTCAATGAGGAGATAGAGAGAGTCCTTGAACAACACGCAGCGCTGAAGGAAGCGCAGTCCGCGTAAACAATTCACCACAAAGAAATATATCCAGTTCAGATTGGTGATATAGGAAATGCCTCGGCTGGGGTGGGTTCAAATCCCGGCCGAGGCACAACCTCTGATCAAGCAGACTATGAACGCAGAAATACAGATACTAATCACGCGAGAGGCCATACTGGATACCCTGAATGCTGCCCCAAGTCTCGGACTCGGGCTAGAGTCACTTACCTCAAGGATTAGATATACTGAGTGCCTCCCGAATAAAGGCGGTAAAGATTGCGTGCTTACGCATCTGACCTGGCTTCAGCAGCAAGGGATGGTATTCGAAGAGCGCGAGAAACTTAGTTCCGGATTTTCAAAATATAAGATCACTACAGCTGGCATTGAATACCTGGAAGGCAAGGCCAGCTCCACAGACAGTCAGAAAACAGAGGACGCTCTTGAGCTACCGCAACCTGCAGCCTCAAAGCGCAGCCTGTCTTTGAAACTCGCCCGACACGCGATAAGAGGCGTTTGGGCGTTCGCCGTCTGGCTCTTTACCGACGTTTTTTAAGCATGAATCAGACCACTACAGAACCGACACCGAAGAGCCCTAACGAAGCGGCGAAGGAAAGACTTGCGGTCGCAGAAAAGACATACGCAGGGAAAGTCCTAGAGCTCGATGTCTTGTTGCGCCCCTACTACCAAGACCCAGAAGTGCGCCGGACAATCGCAGAGTGTTCCGACATCGCCCGCGAACTCTACCGCGGCGTTCTGGCCTTCCGAACGAAAAACAGCGCCCCTGGAAGCTCCATCGGCATCGGCCTGATTCGCGCCTCATTGGATAATTTGCCCGAAGCTCCAAATTCGCCCACAGGAGGCGACAAGGGAGAAACCGACACCACACCCGAAGATGGCAACGAGACGATTTTGCAACGCAATAGCACCGATTTGCAACGGGGTTCCGCCGTGAAGGCAGCTCAGCCGAAGACATTTTAATCAGAAACGAGAATACGACCCGAAAAAACATGACCACACGCCGCTATTCAAAAGCCCACTGGATGAAGAAGAAGGAAGAACACCTGAAGCGTATCATGCTTGAGATTCAAGAGCGCGTTATTTCGGGTAAATCTAAAAACGTCAGCCAAGCGATCCAGTTTGTCTCACGCCGCGCTCAAAAGAATCCCCTTCAGCTAAGAGCGAACCGAACCTACTCACCGAGCGTGAGCACGCTTACACGGCATTATGCCGCATGGCGCAAAGGCCCCCAATTTGCCAAGCTCTACCCTCGCTACCGTCCAGGTCGCCAGAAGGCTAAAGACGAAGTCGTCCCATATCTCTTGGATAAGCTTCTCAACGCTAACATGAACATCGATGCGTATGCAGAGATCCAAGCCGAATGGGAAGCCGGGTTTATGATCCCAGGCGTCGGAAGTCTGCGAGCTCGGTTAATGGCGGGCGAAAACAAAGCGCTCCCGATTGATTTATCTGGACTCACATCACATCGATTCTCGCCGGAAGAACACGCGGAGATACAAGCCATCCACAAGGCAAGGCGGGAGATTGAGCGTCGATCAACTAAGCTGAAGCGAGACGTATGCTATCGCCTTGGTCTGGATTCCGGAGAGCGCAGGGAGGCGAATGAAGATGAGTGATCCAGAGACTAACTACGGCGGCTTTTTCTTTCCAGACCGAACGACTCTAGGCGTTCCAGAGATCGCAGAGAAGCTCATGGTATCAACGAAGCACATTACAAACCTGATCGAGGATGGTGAACTGAACGCGGTCAATACTTCCAAAGACACCAAGAACAAGCGGGCGAATTACCGCATCCCAGTCGAGGCCTACAACGAATTCATTACGCAGCGCTTAGTTCACAGCGCGGGTGCGAGTATATTATTCGACCTCCATGAAGCCGTCCAACTGGATCTCTATCGACGACTCAAAACGAAATTTGAAAGCGGGGAACCAAAACAATGAAGGCTACTTATAAAAACCTGAAGGTATTGAATGAGCGCTATGCCGATCTCAAGAACCGGATTGCGCAGCACTGCGAGAATCACGCGAACAAGCCTACTGATGAATCGAAGGCCATGCTGAGCCAGCTACAGCACGAACTGGAAGAGACAGAGCCGAAACTTCGCGCTGCACTGCAAGTCGTGATGGACGAACTCTCGCCAATCCAACTGGAGATACTCCGACTCTCGGGAGAACTCTGCAAAAAGTCGGAAAAAGAATTCAAGCAATATGTAGAAAGCATATCCAGCGGAACTGGCCGCGCCAACTCGTTTTCGGATTTCGCTAAAGTTGCCAACCGCGCTGCAGAGATCGAGGCCAAGGGACTCAAACGGATGGTCGGAAACGAGAAGATGGAATCATATCTGGACGAAAAAGCTAAATTCAAAGCGGGTATTATTGAGGTCTCCGAAATGGCAAATCGAGCGATGGAAGAGGCTGAGCGTGCTCCCGCCAACTTGGAAAGTCTGGGAAATGAAGGCTAAAATAATTCCTGAGGGCCCTTGCGGAAGTGCTATAATAGGTAAAATGAACCATCAACCACATCCTTCCCGCTATTATACGGCCGCACAGGTTGCGCGCGCACTGCACCGCACCCCGCGCGGAGTGCGTAAGGCGCTCGCTGGCATTGAGGCGGACTCCATTGTGATCGTGAAGGGCAAGGAGACGGCGGCCTGGAAGCTCGACAGTCTGCCGCGTAGCATCAGCGAGCCTTTGCAAGAAACGGCGGAGTCCCTCGGCTATGATTCGCCGGTGCGCCTTCTCGATCATCCCAAAGATCCTTGGCAGCCTACCCTACGCGGAAAACAGGTCACTTTACGCGATCTGAAAGCCCACTGCATCGAAGATGCAAAGAAGCTCCAGAAGGCGCTGGCCTGTGTCCTGCCCATGGTTGCGGACGGACATCTTGCGCGCGAAGAAATCGAGGCCGTCGGCCTGCGCGACTATCAAGCCGTCTTCGGACATGCGGTTACCGCCGGGCACTGGTGGAAGCTCGCGAACCGCAGCCTCGAACGCGACCGAGGGTTCCGCGAATATGCACGGACGGAGATCTACCTTTCCGAAAAACTGGCTTTAAAAGCTCTCAGCAAAGCGAAAGCGAAGATGCCCGACGGAGCGATCGCTCGCCTCGAAATGCACCTGTATGGCTGCAAGGCTCCGCAGCGCCCAACGCGCGATGAGAAGGCACTCATCTGGGATTCCGCATGCGGTGAAGTCGAAAGTCTGGTTGAATCAGGCCTCCCGGAAGCGGAAGCCCGCAAGGCCGTCGTCGAAGCAATCCACCGGAGTGGTGTCGTGATCTCCAAGAACCTCGGAGCACTCAAACGCAATTTCGACCGGAAGCTCTGCGCCTGGATCAAAAGTGGGGGGGAGTTCGCAGCCGTCAAAGACAAGCGCCCCGAGAAGTCAGGAAACCGTCGTGCACCGGAACTGCCGGAAGAAGATCGCTTGAAGCTCATCGCCGCCGCCGTCGAGCGCGGAGGCCGGATCTCGCAAGCCTGGCGCGAAACGCTCGATTCCGGCCGACTGAGTTTCCAGACAACGCAACGCTTCATCCATAACCCGAGGAACAAATCGCACGTGCCCCACAGCATACGCGAGGCAATCTCCGCAGACGTTAAGAGGCTCGCGAACATTCACCACGGAGAGCACCGGCATAAAATGAAAGGCGCATTCGTCACTCGCGATTGGAGCGACTGCGCAGCTGGCGACTGGTATCAGGCCGACGACGCCACGATGAACCACTACTATTGGGAGCAGACCCCGGAAGGCATCCAGACAATGCGCGGCCAGACGCTCTTCTTCATCGATACGCGAACAGACTACATCCTCGGCTTCTGCCTCCACTCCGAGCGCAACTACAACGCGCGAATCATTCGCGAATCGATAATCGACATACACGACCGCTACGGCCTGCCAAGAAAGGGCTTCTATTTCGAGCGGGGCATCTGGAAGAGCGCCCGATTACTGACGGGCGACAAGCGGGGCGACGAGACCCCTTGGGCGGAGACCGAGCAAGGTCTCCGCGAATTCTGCGAATTCAAACACGCCACGAATCCACGTTCAAAGGTCGTCGAGCGTGTCATCGGAGACATGCAGAACCGGACTGATCCGCTGCCAGGATACGCAGGCCGCGCAGAAATGACAGAGGGCTTCGAGCAGCTGAAGAAACAGATGCTCAAAGCCAAAGGTGGTAAACTCGAATACTCTAGCTTTCTGATGTCCAAGGCGCAATGGACAGACGAAATTGAGAAAGCTTGCGAGGCGCACAACAACGACCCGCAGCAAGGCCGTTTGAAAGGGATGAGCCCCGCAGAAGCCTTTGAGACCTTATTCAACTATGAAGATCCGCTCATGCGTCTGAATGGATCTATGCGCTATCTACTGGCCAATCATCGCAAACCCATGCGTGTGACTCGCAACGGTATCCGCCTCACATTCAAAGGCCAATCGCATTACTTCAGAAGCGAAGCGACTGGCGCACTCCAAGGGCAGGAAGTCCTGGTATGGTTCGAGACTTCCGAGTCCGTCCCGGAGTCGATCACGATCACCGACCTAAAGCGGGAAAATCCCGTAACAGTGCCTCGCGAGATTCTCGCGCCCGCAATGGCCGATGATAGCGAAACGCTCAATGCAGCTATCGCCCAGGCCGAATCCCATAACAAATACGCCCGCACCCTCTACCGCACGATCAAGCCACATTTCAAGAAGCATGACAAAATGTTCCGGAAGGCCATGGCGGATAGAAGCACTCTCGAACTTGGCGAAGAGATTGAGCAAGAGCGCCAAAAGGTCGAATCGAGCCGCAAGCGAACTGTCAATGCCACGCGAAAACTACAGCGCGCAGACAGTCGCCTAGGTATCACTCGTAAAAGTCAGCCCCGAAATCCTGAGCGTGCCGCTGAATCACTTAGCTCGCTGCAAAAAACACGACAAAAATTAAAGGAGAAATTGAACCATGAGTAGCACTCGAACAACTTCCGAAACGGGCGTTCTAAAGCAAGAGCGCTATTGCTCTAGCACTGCATATGAACTAGGGCTCATGGGGAACTATGTCGCAAAACGGGCACGCACCATTGAAGACCCAGAAGATCGAGCACTAGTCTACTTCCTACAGCAGGAATCTCACAAAGAAGGAGGACTTGAGAAAGTTGCCGAAGAGTTGCTGGCAATGTTCCCTGAGCGCATCGGGACGCCCCTAATGTGGCACCTCAACTTTGGCATGGACGAGCAATATACTGAAGGACAGGTGCGAATGATTAAGAGGGAAATGCCGCCAAGGATCGGCGAGAGTTTCCCGCTTAATGGCGAGAGCATTACGCCAGAATGGCATGATCTATTGCCCTACCTCGACGACGATAATCAGGATACATTACCGAGCGCTCATATTGATTGCCCAGACTCCTACCCAGTGCGTGATCTATATGATGCGTGCTGTGTCGAGTCAGATGAGTTGGCAGAACATCTGAAGCGTATATGCTTAGATCCACAATTATCCCTAAAGGAAGATCCTTCCCGTATTACGCGTGCGATAAAGCATTATAATTTCCACTCCAACCGGAGGCACTATACCAACCTCTGGAATTTTCACAATCTGATCGAAGCTCTGCATCTGTATCGCAAATCAAAGATTGAATTGGCGAAAGGTGAACTGGCGCAAACAGAAATCAGCCAGCGGATCCTTGATGCCATGGACTACGCACTCGAAACGAAATCATTTGTGATCATCGAGGGCTTGGAGCGCATGGGCAAGAGCGTCACAGCACGCAACTTCTGCGCCCGCCACCCTGGTAAGGCCGTCTACATGTCTCTTGAGTCTGGATTCGACGAGAAAACATTTTTCCGTTCCATTGCAAAGGCTATAGGTGTCAGTTCCAGTTCATCGCTCAAGGCAATCGATATGCGAGTCCGTATTGAGGATATGCTACAGCAGGGAGATATCGTCCTGGTTATTGATGAGGCATGGACACTCTGGCCACAATTGAAGCGCGTTCGGGCAGCGCCTAAGCGCATTGACTGGTTACGGCTCTCGCTAATAGATAAAGGAGTCCCTGTCGTTCTCATATCGACCCCGCAGTTCTATAAGCAATGTGAGAAATTCGAGAAGGCGCTCGAATGGAACTCACGGCAACTGAAAGGCCGAGTTAATCTCCACGAGCAACTTCCCTCCGAACTTAGCTCCCAGGATCTGGAAGCAATCGCAAAACATAAACTACCAACCGCCGATCGTGACACGATTCGCCTGTTGCGCGAAGTCTCGGAAAGCTTGGAAGAATATGTCTCATCCGTCGAGAATATCGTTAAGCGAGCAAACTACTTTGCGAAAAAACGGGGCGAGGCCGAAGCCGGGCCAGCCGAGATCCTTGATGCAGTCAATGAGATCATTCCGGAAGACCCACAGTCAGCGACAGTAGATATGAATTCTCAGGAGACGGGTGTCTCTGCGTGTGGGGCTCCTTCCGCAGGTATTCACGATCGTTGCAGTTCAATTTCACAGCCTTTGCAAAAAGGTTTAAATCCCAAAACTCAAATTCGCAGATCCTCTATCGAGAAAGCAGTCACCACATAAAATAGACAAATAGCCCAAAAGAGCCCCGCTGAGAAGAAATAGCACCGTTCAGTGTGGCTTTTTGCTGCCCAAATGTCTTAATCGTGTTCCCTACAATTTTGAGACATATTATCTGCAAAGATACAGGAACTTGTTCCAGCGAACGAAGCCTGTCCCGGCGTAATGCAATGCAGCCGGACTCCGCAGGCTTTATGAAACTACGCCCGGGCAAGCCAGCTGGATTTCAAAGCGAAAGTGGAGGCTGTCACGCCGGAGTCGCAAAGCACGCAGGCGGACTGAAGCCGAAATTCAGTGGGATGAAGTCACCAAATACCCAAAATTGAAGGAATTCGAACCTGTCGCCGTCAAGGCTGGCGCATCAAGGACGTGTAGGAACAAATCACCACTTCAAATTGAAAAATTGTCGACCCGAGGGGGGCTTTCGCTTGCTTACATAATCGTTTTAGAAGCGTTAGATTAGACAAGTGTCTAAGGAAAAGAGTCGGTGGAGACGATCAAAATTTAGTTTTCCGTTGCTTAGCAACGAAAACATCCTAGTAGATTATCATCAAACTCAGAATTAGTAAGAGGCAACAGGCGAACTACCACACAGTCGTAACCGAATGCACTTTCGGTAACAATTGGCACGCTGCCGTCCTACAATGTATCGATTTATTAATCTTCGCTCCGCTACTTATCTACATCGTTAGGTAGATAATATCCTTATCACCCACAATGAATGCCTGATACCACCAAGAAAACTTACCGCTTGGAATCCATAGACTACCTCCGCGGGTTTGTTATGGTTATCATGGCTCTCGATCACGTCAGAGTCTACTTTTCATCCAGTGCTATAGACCCATTATCTTCGGACGCCTCCACCCCTTTGTTTTTGACGAGAATAGTCACCAATATTTGCGCGCCGGCATTTGTCTTATTAGCAGGAGTTTCCGCGGGGCTAATGTCCCAAAGAAGAACCAAAGCTGAATTGAGTCGCTTTCTTCTTACTCGTGGGCTTTGGCTGATCGCTCTGGAGGCGACCGTCATAACCTTTGGATGGAGGTTCAATTTTTCAAGTGCTGTCATCCTGCAGGTAATATGGGCAATTGGCGTTGCGATGATTGCACTGGGAGGCCTGGTATATCTACCTCGAAACGCTGTTTTGGCTATTGGGCTTACTTTGGTCTTTAGTCATAATTTATTGGATGGGGTTTTACCTTTGAGCGGTTTCCCGAAAGAAGAAGCCCCTTTTTGGCTTAATTTACACCGCAGCGTTAAGGGGGAAGCGGGTGGCATAATTTTTTGGATGAAATACCCGTTGTTGGCTTGGGTAGGCGTAATGGCTTGTGGTTTTGGCTTGGCTCGCGTGTTCAACTGGGAATCTAAACGAAGAATCAAATATTTATCAGGTATCGGAGGAGCGCTCCTAGCTTTATTCCTGATCCTTCGCGGATTCAATTTGTATGGAGATTCCAATACATGGCAAACAAACGAAAGTGTAATCCTCTCGGCGAGAGACTTTCTTGATGTCAGCAAGTATCCACCTTCGCTCCATTTTCTTTGCTTTAACCTTGGGTTGGCGTTAATATTATTGGCGATAGTAGAGCGTTGGCGCCCCCCACTGAATAGCGCATTGGTTACAATAGGTCGAGTCCCTCTCTTTTACTATGTAGGTCACATCTACCTAGCTCACGCGTTGGCAGTCTTAGCGGGTGTCATTCAAGGGTTAGGGCAAAAGCCCGAAAGTTACGGTTTCGAGCTCCATACTGTCTATGCAATTTGGCTATGCGTTGTACTGATGATGTATCCCGCATGCCGCTGGTTCGCACGATTGAAAGCAACACGAAAAGATTGGTGGCTTTCTTATCTATAGGAATCACAATGATTCACACACCTAAACGTGTAGGCTAATATACAACCAGAACAATCCCGATGCCTGAGCATTGATCCGAAGGAAGAAAAATCGACGTGTTCGACATCCTCCAAAGCAACGTCAGGATCAATCGCGAGAAACAGAAACCGATCGAGCTTGGCCTAAAGAAGACCAAAAAGAAAAGAGATTATTTTTTCTGCTACCTGAGGAGGATTCCCAGCGCAAAGATCATAGTCCAGAGAATGGTGCGTGGCCAGTTGGTTTGGATAAGTCGGCGGCGGATGGCTTGAGCAGGATCGCCGCAATCGATCTTTTGATGGAGCGGGACGGAGAGGAAAAAGGTGAGCCCCCAGCAGGTAAGGACAAGGCAAAGCACTAGCCAGCCTTGCCAGTTAGTGTCTACGATGACCGCATATACGGAGAAACCCAACTGCGACAACATGAGCGGCATGATGACGAAAGACACGCGGAAGGTGTAGGCTTTGTGCCAGGCGATGAGTTGGCTGTCTTGAATTCTAAGAAAGCTCGGGTAGATGACGAGTTGCACGAGCCACAGCACAACGCACATGCCGAAGTCGGCTAGGGTGTGGAGTTCGTGCATGGTGTGCAGTTTTCAGTAGAAGCGACATTCCTGTCGCTTTTCTATACGGTAACGGAAACGACAGGAATGTCGCTTCTACAGCTTGCCCTTTTTATGCAACAGCTCAGCGATCTGGATGGCGTTGAGAGCGGCACCCTTCCAGAGCTGGTCGCCGGTGACCCAGAGGGCGAGGCCGTTCTCAAAGACGCTGTCCTTGCGGATGCGCCCTACCCCGCAAGGCACGACCTCGGAGTAGTTGAGCGGCATGGGGTATTCGGCATTGGCGGGATTATCAACCAGCTCGGCACCTTCGAAGTTGCGCACGGCTTCGCGGGCGGCTTCGACGCTGACGGGCTTTTCAAATTCGGCACTGATCGAAATGGAGTGCGCACGGAAGACGGGCACTCGCACGCAAGTGCAGGTGACACGGAGATCGTCGATCCCCATAATCTTACGGCCTTCGTTGAGCATTTTCATCTCTTCCTTGGTGTAGCCGTCGTCGAGAAATTTATCGACGTGGGGGATGAGATTGAAGGCGATCTGGTGTGGATACACTTCCTTCTTCATTTCGCCGCCCTCAGCCCAGGCGCGGGCTTGTTGCTCTAGCTCGACGATGCCCCAAGCACCACTGCCGGAAACGGCTTGGTAAGTGGAGGCGATAAAAGACTTCAGGCCGAAGGCCTTGTGCAGCGGGTAGAGCCCCATGAGCGAAATCGCAGTGGAGCAGTTAGGATTGGCGAGGATGCCCTTGTGATCGTCGACCGCATCGGGATTGATTTCGGGAATGACGAGCGGCACATCGGGATCCTGACGGAAGGCGGAGCTGTTATCGACGACGATGCAGCCGCGCTTGACCGCTTCCTGCGCGAAGAGCTTCGACTGGTCGCCGCCTGCGCTGAAGATACAGACATCGAGGCCTTCAAAGCTCTCGGGAGTCGCTTTTTGAATCGTCCACGACTTGTCGCCGAACGACTGCGTCTTACCCGCCGAGCGAGCCGATGCGAGCAGGCGAAGTTCCGCAATGGGAAAGTCGCGCTCGTGGAGGAGACGAATGATTTCTTGACCGACTGCACCAGTCGCTCCGAGGATGCCTACATTATATGCCATTTGATTTTTTAGAGGAAAACGCGCGTGTAAATCAAAGCTGCGAGGCCTTGTCAATCACCCCGACCAATCGTCGGCTGATCGTTTCGATCGACTCTCAAACAATGGCTCTGATCGAGAATGGCAAGGTGGTGCGCGAATTTATCGTCTCCACCTCGAAGAATCCGCCCTCTTGCCTGGCCGATTCCTACGGCACGCCCACGGGGCTGCACGCCATCGCGGATCCAATCGGGGCGGACGCGCCCGAGGGAATGGTCTTCAAGGGGCGCGTAGCCACGGGGCAGCTCTACGGCGAGGTCACCCCCGAAGATGCGAAGCGAAATTTGATCACCAGCCGCATCCTCCGCCTACGCGGGCTGGAACCGGGCAGGAACTGCGGCGCGGGCTGCGACTCGTATGATCGCTACATCTACATCCACGGTACCAACCACGAAGAACGTATCGGCCATCCCTTCAGCGGCGGCTGCGTGGAAATGCTCAACCGCGAGGTGATCGAGCTCTTCGACCAAATCGAGACGGACGATTTAGTCTGGATACGCTCAACTGATGAAACGGATAGGTAGCGCAGGCGTGTCTCCACGCCGCACGATCGTTCGAGAGGCTGAGCTAAACACAACAGGGTGCGGCGCGGGACACGCCTGCGCTACCTTATGAAATATTATGACTGAGGCTCTCTATGACTGCGAAAACTGCGGCGCCTGCTGCCGCTGTTTTCCGATCTTCGCCAGCGAGTCCGACGCGACGCGCGAACCATCCATACGGCAGCAAGGCCGCAAATTGGAAGAACATCTAGCCACGGAGGACAAAGCCTACCAGCTACACCCCCTGCCCTTTTTGACGAGCTGCGCGTTTCTCAAAGAGGATCAGCTCTGCCGGATCTACGCCACGCGGCCATCGGTCTGCCGAAGATTCGAGGCCGGCAGCGCGCAGTGCCAAGAAGCCCGGGCGCGAGTGGGCGTTAAAACCTAGATACTCAGCTCCAATTGATCGTCTTGAGAAAGCGACCACGCATCATAGCCTCGGCGACGGAGCGTGGCGGCGAAATCCTTTTCGTAGCCGTGGTGGTATAGACGACCTTGGGGGCGAGGTAGCAATCGTGGTTCGCGACATGATCCCCGTGCGCGTGCAAGACGACCGCGAAGGGCTTACGCTTACGCGGGTCAAACCACAGCCGGAAGTCCGGCAGTAGCAATCCACCCCGATAGATTGGCTTCAGCATATTCGATCAACATTGGTGGAACAGAGCGCGGATTTCAAGTGATGAGCATGATCTAGCACTACACGCACGCGAGCACTCGGCCACGATTTGCAGCAACGAACAGAACTTCGACCGCTTCGCCGGGATCAAGTGAGTGAAACCGCCGAAACCGTAGTGGCGGCTTCAGCCGCCAAGTAGGATGCCTAGAAACATATACGGCAGCTAAAGCAGCCGCTACGCTTAAATGTGGATCGCTTCGCCGAAGACGGCGGCGGCGGCTTCCATCATGGCCTCACTGAGTGTGGGGTGCGCGTGGATGGTGTTGTGAATCTCTTCGGCGGTGGCTTCGAGCTTCATGCCGAGGCCGTATTCGGCGATCATCTCGGTGGCGTCGGAGCCGACGATGTGAGCGCCAAGGATTTCGCCGTATTTCGGATCGACGAGCATCTTGACGAAGCCTTCGGGCTGATTCGAAGCGACGGCCTTACCAGAAGCTTGGAAGGGGAATTTGCCGACCTTATACTCGATGCCTTCTTCTTTGAGCTTCTTCTCGGTCTTACCAATGGAGGCGACTTGAGGCAGGCAATAGGTGCAACCGGGGAATTCGCGCACGCGCTCGGGCTTACCGTGGCCGAACATGCCGTTGACGGCTTGGATGGCCTCGAAAGTGGCGACGTGGGCGAGCCAAGGCGGCCCGATGATGTCGCCGGCGGCGTAGATGCCTTTGACGGAAGATTCGTAATTGTCGTCCACCTTCACATAGCCGCGATGGAGATCTAGCTTGGTGCGAGGGGACAGCAGCCCCTCTGTGTTAGCGGTGACGCCGATGGCAAGTAGAATGGAGTCGGCAGTGATGCTCTCGGTCTTGTCGCCCTTAACGAGATCCATTTTCACGCTCTTAGCGTTGACCTTAATGTTCTCGACGGCGGTGGACACGCGGCAGTCGATACCGGATTCCTTGAAAGACTTTTCGACGACGGCGGCGGTTTCGTGATCCTCAACGGGGAGGACTTGGTCGAGCATTTCGACGAGAGTGACCTTGGTGCCGAAGGAATTGAGGAAATAGGCAAACTCGGCACCAATCGCGCCCGCACCGACGATGACGATGGACTTGGGCTGCTTTTTCATCTCCAGCGCTTGGCGGGAGGTCATAACGCGCTCGCCGTCGACTTCGAGGTCGGGCAGGCGGCGTGGCTTGCAACCGGTGGCGATGAGGGTGCGCTCGGTGGAGAGGATTTTGCCCTTATCCTTGCCGGCGGTGATCTCGACCATGCCGGGAACATTGATCGTCCCGGTGCCGATGATGTGATCGACTTTGTTTTTCTTAAAGAGGAAGCCGATGCCCTTAGCCATGGTGTCGGCGACGTTGCGCGAGCGGCCGATGATCTTGGAAAAGTCGTAATCGACGCCCTGGACGGTAATGCCGAGGTCTTCGCTGTGCTGAATCTTATTGTAGAGCTCCGCGCTCTTGAGGAGGGCTTTGGAAGGGATACAACCCCAGTTCAGACAAGTGCCACCGGGGCGCTCTTGCTCCACGCAGGCGACTTTTTTGCCAAGTTGGCCGGCGCGGATAGCTGCGGCGTAGCCTGCTGGGCCACCACCGATGACGACGAGATCGTATTTTGTGCTAGAAGACATAAGTGAATACTAAAAGCCGTAAGATAGAGGCTGAGTCAAGCACGCTACGCGCGCGAGGACGAATAGCGAAGAAAGAATAGCGAATAACTTGTCGCAAATCAAGGACGGGCTCATTTTCGAATGATGGCAAGTTGAAGTAGCATACGGCGTAAGCCGGATGAGCGACAGCACGAACGGGAGACGCAAGGAGAAGCGGTCATCGGCCTCACAGCCAATGCTAGAATGCAAGCGGTCATCGGCCCCACGGCCAATGCTATAATGCAAGCTATTTGCCAGACCGCCTGCACATCGCCCCAGCTGCCGCGGGTTCGGTACCAATTCACTCCTCCGTCTTCCGCCATTCGCCATTCGTCATTCGCCATTCGCCATTCGCCATTTTCGCGCTCCGCGCGAACTAGATATCAATGACGTCGTCGTCATTGAGTGGCTTCTGGCTCTGGGGACGAGACTGAGCGCCGGGAGTAGTGGCACCGCCTCCGCCGCTGCGAGCGGTGCGCACTTGCACGCGACTTTTGCCGAAAAGGACGTTGGCGGCAGCACCGGTGAGGCTGACGATAAACGCACCCGCGAGGGCGTAGCCGAAGCTATCGACGGCAAAGCCCTCGACGAGGTTGCCGACGAGCAGAAAGAGCAAGGCGTTAATCAGCCAGATCCCAAGCCCGAAGGTGAGAATAATAAAGGGCAGCGCAAAGAGCATGAGCAATGGCTTGAGAAAGACATTGCAGAGACTCAGCAGGAGCACAGCCACGATCAATGCGCTCGTATCCGTGTAGCGGATACCGCCGAAGATATTGGAGGCGATCAACACCCCGAGGGCGATGAGCAGCCAACTTTTAAAAATTCGTTTAAAGTCCATAGTTAAAAATATTAGTTCTCGGATTTAGGATCTGTCTCAACATCCATCGTAGCGGTGTAGCGAAAATTGTAAGTAGCGAGCTCCGCCGACTCGTCGGCGGGGATCAAGACCAGAGCGACATTATAGATATGCGGGGGCACGACCAAACCGGGCGAGCCAAGACCCGCACCACCGGGCAGTGGTGTGAGATTGTGATAGGGACGGCCACGGACGGAGCCTTTGAGGCGAACGACGGCCTCTTGATATTCGGGCTCGGCGATAAGGCCGTTGTCGTCGATCCAATAGAGGCGAAACTTATTACCGACAATACGGAGATTGATTTTGGGCTCTTCGTCGCCCCGCTCGATGTAATAGCCGGACTCGGTGACGAGGTTGCCCACTTCGTAGGGTGGCTCGGAGACCTCAGTGGGGATCTCCACGACCTCGGCTTCGGACTCTTGACTAAATAAGGAGATGGGAAGGCAAAGACAGAGGAGAGCCAGCAGGAGATTTGGGATTTTCATAAGGTAAATATGCGCCGGCGAACGGGAAAGATCAACCCTTGCCCCCCGACTCCCGAGCCTGGATCTCGGATTTAAGTTTTTTTAGCTGCGCCATGCGCTGAGCGGTTGCAGCTTCTGCGCCAGCTTGGCCGGGTTGGTAGAATTCCATGGGCTCGAGCATGTAGTCCTGCCCCGAGACACCCTGCGGGAAGTCATGGCTGTAGCGGTAGTCCGCCCCATGGCCGAGGGCTTTATTTGTTTTCGTATGGGCGTCGCGGAGCCATAGCGGGACGGCTTGAACGGGCTGCTCTTTGAGACTTTTCTTCACGGCCGACATGGCGCGTGTGACAGAATTACTCTTCGGCGAGGTGGCCAGATAGATTACTGCGTGGGCGATGGCATACTCGCACTCGGGCAGGCCGACTTTCTCACAGGCTTCAAATGCAGCTACGGCGACGGTCAGCGCGTGGGAATTAGCGAGGCCGACGTCCTCGGATGCGAGAATGGTGAGACGGCGAGCAATGTAGCGCGGATCTTCGCCGCCTTGGAGCATCTTAAATGTCCAATAGAGCGCTGCATCGGGATCGGATCCGCGGATGCTTTTGATCATGGCAGAGGCGTGGTCGTAGTGCTCGTCCTCGTCGCGGTCGTAGCGGATCTGACGCTCGCGGGCGAAGACCTCGACCGCATCGGCATCGAGGTGCGCGCCGATGGGCTGGCTGAGCACGAGCGTTTCCAGCGCATTGAGGGCGCGGCGGAGATCGCCGCCGGAAAAGTCGGCCACAGCTCGATAAACGGCCTCGTCAGCGGTGCAGCGGTGGCCGCCGAGTCCGCGCTCGGTATCGGCGAGGGCGCGGGCGAGCACGCTGGCCATGGCCTCGGACTCGACCGGTTCGAGGCGAAATAGGTGGCTGCGGCTGAGCAGAGGCGGGTTGACGTAGAAGCCGGGATTGTGAGTGGTGGCACCGATCAGGCGAATATTGCCGGCCTCGACATCGGGAAGGAGGAGGTCTTGCTGCGATTTATTGAAGCGATGGATCTCGTCGATGAAGAGGATGGTGTTCTTATCCGCCTCGTAGCGGGCGAGGCGGAGGATGTCTCGCATCTCGGCCACGTTGGAGAGCACGGCGTTGATGCGCACGAATTTGCTCCGGGTCTCGGCGGCGATGACCTCAGCGAGGGAAGTCTTTCCGCAACCGGGCGGGCCGTAGAAGATCAGGCTACCAAAGTTGTCCGCCTGAATAAGGCGCGGCAGGAGGCAGCCCTCGCCGACGATGTGGTCTTGCCCGATGACTTCGTCGAGTCCGCGCGGCCGCATACGCACTGCCAAGGGGCGGTGTGTCGGCGTGGAGTCGCCCCCGCCCGTGTCGGCAAAAATATCGGCCTGATTCCCATCTGTCGGCATGGGGCAAGCTTCGGCTCCGCGCTCAAACCTTGCAAGTGCGAACAAATCAAAGACTATGCGACAAGCGACCGATCAGTTAATTTCCGATGTGCAGCGAACCCGCGCCAGCGGGGTCGACGACAAAAGGCCGAGTAGCCCCAACGTCGACACGACTGGCGTCGCGTCGCTACCATATCCAGAGAGATTTATTAAAACAACGTGAACACCTTGTATTTGCCATGTTGAGCCGCCAACAAATGCCGACCCGTGCACCCGCGCTTTTTCTGCTGCTGGGCATAATCGCAGGGCTCTGCGTGGCGCGCGAAGCGACGGCACCGGTGGGGTGGGCATTTGGAGCGGCCTTTGTTTTGGCGGGGTTGAGCCTACTGCACTCGCGTAGGGAAAGCGGGTTGTGGTTGCTGAGTTTCTTGGTGGCGACTACCCTCGCCTTCTGGGGCTATGGCAGTTTACGCCTGCCGACCACTCCTAGCACAGCACAACTCGAGCTGCCAATCCGCGAGGCACACCTGCACTTCGAAGTGGAGCGTGTGATGCAGGAAAGAAACGCCTACGATAAGGCGACGGGCATCGCACGGATCGTGGAGGCGAACCCAACGAGTCGACTGGAGCGTGGCGACCGTATTTTCTTCCGGCTAAAACTGCCGGAGCAGGCAGCCTTTGAAATGCTGCGCGGGAGCGAAATACAGGCAATCGGCGTACTGGAGCCGGTCCCAAATGCGGTCGAACCAGACAGCTTCGAGGCTTATTTGAAAGACACGGGCGTCCACTACAGATTTCAGCGAACCAGTGCGCTGGAGCTAATCCGTCCGCCCTCGCGCTTTGATCAGTTTTGCCAAGGGATGAACGAGCGCTTTCAAAACTATCTGCGACTAGGCGCGCCGGAAGGTAGCTCACTCGACAGTATCTATATCGCGATGCTCCTCGGGCAGAAGGCCGAGCTGAGCGACGAGCAAACAAATCGCTTCCGAATGACGGGTACGATGCACTTTTTCGCAATCAGTGGGCTGCATATCGGGGTCATCGCAACAGTCATCGCACAGTTTTTGATCCTTGTTCGCGTTCCGCGAAAAGTCAGCCCTTTCATCGGACTGCCCCTGCTCTATCTCTATGTGGAGATCACGGGCGCGTCGCCCTCGGCGGTGCGGGCGTTTTTAATGGCGCTGTTCTTCTGGGCGAGCTTCGCGTTTACGCGGCAACGCTCGCCGCTGGCGGCACTGGCCGCATCGGCGGTGTTTGTCCTGATCATAAAGCCTGACCAGCTATGGAGCATCGGCTTCCAGCTATCCTACACCGTTGTGCTGAGTATCCTGCTGCTCGGCCTGCCGCTCTACGAAGCGGCGTCCGAGCGACTGGCCCCCTTTCGCTATCTCCCCAAAGCGAGCTGGGCTCCGTCGCAACACGTCTATGCCTGGACGCAGGATGCCTTGCTGCTGCTCTTCGCGATCAGCTTCTCGGCTTGGCTGGCCAGTGCACCACTGAGTGCGAGCTTCTTCGGCTACCTCTCGCCGGGCGCTGTTCTGCTCAATATGGCCTTGGTCAATCTGGCGGCGCTGGCGATTAGCACGGGGGTGATCTCGCTATCCGTGGCTACGGTCGGAATGGAAAGTCTGGCCGGTTTTCTGAATCACGCAGCATGGGTGACGATCCGCGCGATGGATGGGCTCGTAGCGTGGAGCACTCAAGTGCCCGGCATGATAGTGCGCTGCGAAGGTTTTGCCGAGTGGATCGCTTATAGCACGCTCGTTGTTTATTTCGCGCTGTTGTTCTGGCTGCAGCGTCAACGACGCTTCGGGCTCGGCTATCTGTGGGTGCTCCCTCCGACTGTGGTGGTGGCGGGCTTGCTCTATGGGTTGATTCGACAGTGAGTTCTTGCTAGCAAACCGATCCCGATGGCGTTCGGGACGAACACCGCTACCTTACGGACACGAAAAAGCCCCGCTCTTTCGAGACGGGACTTTAAGTAAAATGGAAGGAAAAATTTGGCTCGTCGCGCGACTAGCGGCGGCGGCTGAACTTGTTTTGGAACTTCTCGACGCGACCTGCGGTATCGACGAAACGCTTCTCACCGGTGAAGGCGGGGTGCGAATCAGCAGTGATGTCACAGATAACGACTTGATATTCAGTGCCGTCGATTGTTTCCGTCTTACTGCCACGCATAGTGGACTGAGTCAGGAACTTATGACCCGTAGAGACGTCGACGAATGCGACAGGATTGAGCTTAGGATGGAGATCAGCTTTCACAGTGATATGCCTTCTAATAAAGTTAGTGCCGACTAGCCCTGACGCGCTTTAAAGCGAGGGTTAGACTTGCAGATTACGTAGACACGACCCTTACGGCGAACGACTTGGCAGTCAGGGTGACGGTCTTTGAGAGATTTGAGTGAAGATACGACTTTCATAGCGGAAATTTGAAGAATGGGAGAAAAAAGGCTCCGAGCTTTCCTCTGTCAATGGCAAAGGCGGAAATATTTAAAGAAGTTAATCGCTGCTGAAAGCGCTAGTTTAGCGAGGGATCGTCCGGCGCATCGGCCAAAAGACGCAGCTCGGGGCGCTCATTGCAGAGGAGTTCGTGCCAATCGATCGCGTCGGGCGCGCTTTTCAGAGCGGGCAAACTGCCGGACAACACCCAGGAACCTTGGTCGAGTTCGGCATCGAGCTGCCCCTCGCTCCACCCGGCGTGCCCGAGAAAGCCGCGCACTTGAAACCCGGCATCCTCTTGTAGGATAGACTCCGCCTTCTCTCCATCGATCCCGAAGTAGAGCTTAAAGGTGCCCTCATCCGGCGACCACTTCCAAGCGACGAGAATCAGCTGCTCCCCCGCGACAGGGCCGCCATAAAAGAGCGGCACTTCGGCTAAAGGCGAAGCCTTCAGCTCCGGATCATATTCGCCGAGCGCCTGCCCGAGCGGACGATTGACGACCACGCCAATAGAGCCCTCCTCTTCGGAGTAGGCTGAGAGCAAGATGACGCTGCGCCGAAAGTTTGGATCGAGCAGTGTAGGATGCGCCAGTAAGAGCGTGCCGGCGTGCGGCCCCTTCACTTCGCTAAAACTAGTTCCCCGGTTCATTCGCATTTGAAAAACTCCTCTCTCTTACAGCTGCGCCAGCTGCACCCCGCTCTCGCCCAAGATGTCTTTGACCAGATCGTCGTTCCGATAGTCGCGGTGGTATTTAATACTGGCGATCCCTGCAGCGGCTAGAATCTTGGCACAGTTGATACAGGGAAAGTGTGTGATATAAATTGTGGCACCTTCGAGCGAGACCCCACGCCGAGCGGCATCGCTGATCGCATTTTGCTCGGCATGCACGGTGGCCTGCTCATGCCCGTCGCGCACGCGCGAGGTATGGGGCGCGCCCGGCAGAAAGCCGTTATAGCCAGCGGCGACGATACGGTTTTTCTGTGAACCGCCGGAGACGATCACGCAGCCGACATTGAGACGCTCGCAGCTGGAGCGTGAAGCCATCAGCAAGGCCGTGGCCATAAAATAGGCATCCCACGAGGGGCGCTCTGTCCAGGACTGGGTCAAAGCCTCCAGTTGATCCAGAATGGCTGCGTCTTCGTTGGCGTTGGCTTCGCTCATCATATAATTGGCTAGAGAATTAACTACGGGTAGACAGAGATTTGAAATAAACCGGCAGGCATACCAGCCGAAACCCCGGACTCCGCTAACCAAGTGTAGGCGGCCGCATCAAAAGCCGTGTCGCCAGAGCTGACCGACAGCGTCGGGCGCCCCACCCCCCGGCCACCGGCCTCGACACGCAGGTAGTAAGTCGCGGGCTGAGTCGCCTGCATCGAAAGTAGCTCGATCTCGACCGGGAGGATACGCAGAACTTGACCGCTGAGCGAACGCAGCTCCGCAAAAACACCGGTGGTTTCAAGCTCAGCCGGAACCGAGACTTTCCCCGCGAAACCGCGAAACAGATCCCAATAGCGGAGTGCAAGCAGATCGACAGGTGCACTCACCTCGGTGTTCTGACCTAATGGCAAGTTCGCGGGAAGCAACGCGGCCGAGGCGACCTCACTCGGCTCGTATGCCGGAAAACGCAGTAAGGCACGATCCCGCGAAGGCGGCTGCAAATTATGTGCAGCGTTCCACTGCCCCGGAACGAAGAGTGGCGCAGAGTCGAACAGAGCGGCTTGCTCCTCAAGCTCAGCGCCCGACAGCAGCGTATTCGGCGAAACGAACTGCACAAAGGGCTGGCTCTCCTCACGCGTTGGCAAGGGGTTCGAAATAACCCGAAAAACCAAGAAGCCGACCAGATGCACACAGACACCGAGCAGTAATGCGATGCGCAAAAACGGCGAAAGCATCTTATGCGAAGAAGCGACTTCAGGATTCGACTGTAGCTCGCCCGCAACCATTACATCACAGAAAGAAAGCCGTTGTTTACAGAATTCTCAGCACCCTCGCTCGCCGGAGTGATCGACGAGGCATCCGGCACATGCTCGCCTGCGATTTGCACCTGCACAAAGCCAGCCTCCTGCGCCATGCGGCAGAGCTTCAAAAATAGCTGCAGATCCATCGAACCTTCGGTTTTGACCAGCAAGACCACATCCTGCTTCGGCATTTCTTCGATGTGCTTTTTGAAGCCCCGCTCGATGGAGTTAAGTTCGAAGACCGCACCATCGAAAAAGAGCATACCACGATTCCCAATCGTGAGCACCGCAACGGGCAAATTACTCGGTTGCATTTGCATCTCTGAATCCGGCAAATCCACCCGAACGCCCGGCACCATAACAAAGCGAGTAAAGAGCAGACTGAAGAGCAAGGCGATCACGAGCAAATCGAGCACCGGCACCATATCGAGCTTGATCGGCGGGCGCTTGAGTTGCGCCATCAGGCCAAGCGGCTCGGTGTAAGCGCGGCTCGTCGCTATTTTCTTCTCTGTGTCCTCCGTAGCCATACTACTCGGTCGCCTCCTCGGGCTTCGTTTCGAGCTCGGGCGCAGTGCTCAAGAACTCGTGGATATCGTGCCCCACCCACTCAAAGTCATGCACAAGCGCACGCACGCGACCGTTTAAAAAATGATAGGCCAGCATGGCCATAACTGCGATCGCCAAACCGGAAGCAGACGTAATCAAAGCCTCAGCCAGCAAGCGACTGAGCAGGCCGCTGTCGCCATTAAACGACTCCAGCGAGTAGAGTGCCTGCAAGGCCGCGATCATCGTACCGAGGAAGCCCAGCAGGGGGGCGACTCGTGCCAATGCCGCGATCGTACCAATGCGTCGTTCTAGAGTCGGAATCTCCACGATCGCCGCCGACTGGATGGCCGAACGGATCGACTCGCGCGACTCGCCATAGTGCAGCAAGGCCGACTTAACGATACGTGCCATCGGCCCCGGCGTGTCCTCGCAGAGAGTCAGCGCTTCGACGAGGCGCTGCTTGCGCACCAGATTTTTGATCCCACTCAGAAAGTCTTCCGTGCCGATCTGCCCTTTGTGCAAATAAAGAGAGCGCTCGATGAAGAGCACGAAGCCGAGCAAGCTGACAAAGAGAAGCGGATACATAACCGGGCCGCCCTGCAGGATGAAATTATTTTGAAAGTATTCCATGTCGTAAAAGTAGTTCTCTTATTCGATATTGAGCAGTCGATCGGCGCGTGAAATGGCGATGTGTCGGCCGGGTAGATTGTAGATGATCATCTCGCGATAGACATTGCGGGCTTCGACAAGCGCTTCCTCTTTTTCCAGGATCTCGCCAAGCTTGAGCATCGAGCGCGCCACCCAGTAGCGCCCCGGCGCGCCGAGGTTTTCGGCGAGCTTGCCGTCTAGCAAAAAGCGGGGAACGATCAGAGAGAGCACTTCTTTGGCCTTCGCTGGCGAGTCGTTCTTAATTAAGGCGAATGCCCACTTGTAGGCGGCCTCGGCTTGAAAATCAAGCGGCAGATTCGGCAGGTCGAGTAAGCGTTCCAGCACCGAGATGACATCGCCGAGCTCGGCGGACTCGTTACCTGCTAGCGCCAGCATACAGTCCGCGCGTGAGAGCTCCGCCACGTAGCGCATCTCGTGCGCGGGAAAGCCGTTGATCAAATTTTCGTAAACGATCTGCGCGTCGGCGAACTCGTTCATCGAGCGCAGCAAGTTCCCCTGTTTGAGACGCGCTAGGTAAGATAGAGGGTCCGAGGCATAGCGCTCGGCGAGGTCGTTGTGTAAGACAACCGCTTGCGGGTAGAAGTCGGCACCACGGCGTTCGCAATAGAGCGCCGCTTCGAAGAGTGCCTGCGGAGCCAGCACGCTCTCGGGGTAGGTCTGTGCTAAATTTGTCAGCGTTGTTTGAGCGGAAACAAAGTCGCCCACCAGTCCATGGTAGGCCGCCTCGATCAGATAGGAGCGCTGAGCCGCAGCCGATTGGGAAAACTCTTGCCGGAGCTGAGTGAGCACAGTCATGCCTTCATTGGCATCACCAGCGCTCATGAGTACACTGCCCCGCAACAGGAGGATCTCGGTCTTCAGTAAGCGACGTTCCTCGGGGTTGAGCACGTCGACGCCATCCACTTGCTCTAGCGGCAAGGAATCAAGCCGGGCAAGTAAGCGAGCAACACGCTCGGCCAGTCCCTCAGCCTCTTTCGCTTCTCGCGAGAGATAGGCCTCCAACCAGCGAAGGCGGATGTCGAGTGCCGCCGACACCGAACTGGGAGTCGAATCCTTTAAGAGTAAACGCACACGCTGCAAGGCGCGATCCAACTCCCCCACTGCTTGGAGCGCCTGCGCAACGTTCCACTCAGCACGCCAGCGATCTCCGAGGCCAATACTACCACTAAAGTCCGCCTCATCAATGAGCTGCAATGCAGCATCGATGGTGCCCGACCTGACGAGTGCGGAGACTAGGCGTAAAAAGAGCTCTCCGCTCCGGTTCGCCCCCAGCTCTCGGCTCCGCGCAGCCGAGTAGAAGTCGACCGCATTAGCGAAGTCGCGATTCAGAAAATAGCAGTCGCCGATCAGTTGATTCAACTCGACCAACTCGGTGGCCTTCTTGGATTGATCTCGAAGTTGGATTAAAAAGTCTGCCGCTGCACGATACTGTGGCGGATCTTTCTCCAGAGCGGCAAAAGCTAGTAAACGATACACGTTGGCGATCTCGCTCAGCCCGGGAAACTGCTCCAGAAGTGTGCGCGCATCCTCTTCCGCCATCGACCGAGTTTCCTCTTTAGTAATCGCCAGCTGACTACGTAGGTAAAACATCTGCCCACGCAACGGATGCTCGGGGCGAGAAAGCATCACATTGAAAAACTGCATCAAGTCGGCCTCCTGCTCCGGCACACGTGCGAGTAGCTGGAGCGCGATGCCCATTGCTTCACGATTACGCCCCGTGCGGATCAATTCCTTCAGAGCGGCTCGGCCACTTTCAGAATCGGCGCCGAGTATGATGCCCTTTAGCAAGCGTAGCTGCTCACGCTCGCCTGCCGCGTAACCAGCCGAGATATTTTCTAACTCACGCTCGATCGCACCGACGGCCTCACCGATACGCCCGAGGCTATAGAGGACGACTGCGTATTCACGCACATAGGGATAGGCCGCGGCCTGCCCGTCCAGCTTGTTAATCTTCGAGCGCAACTCTGCCGCCAAAGCCTCGTCAGCTGGCGTGGCCAACATTTTTTGCCGCATGATAAGGCCTTCAAAATGCGAACGCAGCAGCGATTGATTCGTGCTTTTGGCAGCCCGTTCATAAGCAGCGATTGCTTTTTTAGCATCCCCGGCTAACTCCGCCTGTAAGCCCTGCAATAGGGCGAACCACGGTAAATCTTCTGCAGATAGAGCAACCTTTGAGACTTTCTTCAACGCTGCTTCGAAGGCAGCCACATCGATACGGTCGCCCCCCTCCCCATAGATCGCCAGAGCAAGATAGAGGGCGTGACGCGCGGTCTGTAACTCTGTCGGCACGGACTCAAGCTGAGCACGTGCAGCCTGGAAGCGTCGCACACCGATCAATGCCTGGGACAAGCCCATCTTCAAGCTCGAGGTCTGCTCTGCAGAAAGATTGTCGGCGCGATCCATCACCGAGCGGTAGATCGTTCCCGCCAGCCCCGGCAAGCCGGCCTCTAAGGCGCGCTCCGCACTGTCAATTCGCCACTCCAGTCCGATCTCTTCGGAGAGATCCGCCGCCGCGATACGGTCATCCGTCAAGGGAGCCTGCGCACGCAGAGCCTGCCCAAGAAGAAGCGGGAGACAGAAAAGAGCTAAGAGCAGAAGACGATTGTAGCAGTGAAAACGCATGCAGATGCTCGAATGACAACGACTCTCTGCGTGAGTTGCAAAGTGATTTTCACAGCAAGTTCCGAAGATCTGAAGCCCACGCTAAAGACGAGGAATAAAAATCGAGGAAGTGCCGAGGAGCTCGCCACTCACAGGGTGGCGGATCTCGCAAGCGGCATAGTTCTCGTTACTGCCAAGGGCGGAGCGTTTCATTAAGAAAGTCCGGGCAATCTCCCGAGCCTCCATCGCATAATCGATCGGAACCTCCTCCTGAGGAAGCCAGCGGAAAACGAGCGTATCGTCTTCAATCTTCAGCGAAATCGAGTCGTAGTTACGGTCGCACCAGATGCGCATCTCTCTCCAGAAATCAGCATCGCCTTCAGGCGTACCGACTTTGTGTCGGGCGGTGGCACCAGAGCTAACAGGCTCGATCTCGATCGGTAATAATACGTAGCGATCCGCATAAGTGGTTCGAAACCATTCCTCGAAATTGGTTTCCTCAATCGTAAAGTTAAGGTAATTCCCATCGATCGTGCCAAAGACTTCACCTTTTGCGCTCAATCCATCGACCTTCAGTTCCATGCCACTGGAAAACTGTGTGTAGCCATAAACATTGCCGTTGTAGCGGATGTAGACTCGCTTCGAGAGATTCAGATTGAGCGTCTTCGGCCATAGGTGGCGCTGCTGGTAAATCTCGCGATACGAAATTTCGGGGAGTTGGATCGGCTCGGGCTCGACGACTACTGGCTCAACAACTACGGGCTCAGGCGGGATCTCCACGACAACAGGTGCAGGTGGCGGAGGCGGAGGCTCTGCATTTGGATTCTTAATGCCCACCATCCCGCGGACAGACTGCGCGAGTTCAGAATCGGTCGCTTTGGACGCCCAGACCAAGAATGCCGCAGCCCCTAGGATGAGGAGCGTTAAAACGGCGACTGTTTGGATCAGTGCCTTGCGCTGTGCTTTATTCTTCATCGTCAAGGGGTCATGGTATCTGTAATTTCAATAAAAGAGTCAAGCTGTGGCCTAACGGTCAGATTGCTCCTGTGATCTTTAGCAAAGAATTTAAAGTCCGCGACCAGCGTGGCTGATGGTAGATGCATTACAGCTGCGTCATACGAGGGGCAAGTGTTGTCACCTACTCGACGTCAACAGGAGCATCTTCCTTCTTATTGAACATACCCTGTAGCTTTGCGTTGGCTTCAGCTTTGAGGTCTTCGACCTCTTCGCTCGTTTCTTCGACGATTTCGTCAATTTTCTCCGCGGCGGCCTCTTTCGCCTCGGCGACATCTTCGGCCACATCGTCGACGACCTCCTGAGTATTCTCCCGAACGGCTTGGGCGGCCTTCGCGGCATCGGCTTTGGCTTTCTCGGCCATTTCAGCGAGTTGCTCCTTAGTTTTATCCAACGAGCCTTCAGTAGTATCGGCCTTTGCTTCAACAGTCTCTTCGAGCTCTTCGGACTCTTTCTGGCTACAAGCAGTGAAGAAGAGCGAAGCGAGCAGTAGTAAAGCGAGAGTTTTGATAATATTCATGCACGTAAACAAAGAGATGAGATACTGAATCGGCCAGATAATTCGCGAGCCTTGATTCTAGCCAGAGAACTTCTGCACGGAAGCCCAGCCCAGTCGTTTTTTTATAAGGGACGGCATGCCTACGATAATATTGAAGAAACGCCGCAGGGTACTCTTCCGAAAAAAGACGAAGGCATCCACCCTAAGCGTATGGAGCAAAAAGCGATAAAATAAGGGCGAATAAAACTTGTGATTAAAGAGCAACCATAGATGGATCGCATTACGGCTTTCGCGGATCGCACGGTCAGAGATCTCCGGATGCATCTCCTGAATTCGATCGATGAGGAATTGATGCGATTCCAGCATTAAGGCGACGTTCTTCGAAGTGCTGGCGGAGGATTGACGGTAACCGACGAGATGTTCTGGAACGAGTCCATACTTCCCAAGCGCAGCCAAGCGCAAATAGAGCAGCCAATCTTCGCACCCCGTGGTCGACTGAGCATACCCCTCGGTCTGAGCTAGATAGCGCGTATCAATCATCGGCGTGCTGCCGTTGGCGACGAAATTATCCTTAAGCAAGGACGCGAACACATCCCCCTCGATCCGCTGCCGCTTACCAATGGAACTCAAAATATAATCCGACTCATCGATACTCAACGACCAGCAATACACGAGGCTCAGAGACTCCCCGGCTAGATCGGATCTCCGGAAGCAGGCGACTTGTTTTTCGATTTTAGTCGTATGCCATAGATCGTCGGCATCGAGCGGTGCGATGTATCGACCACTCGATTGCTCGATAGCGTAGTTGCGCGCAACGGACTGCCCACTGTTGGATTGGTAAAAGTAGCGAATCCGCGCATCTCGATCCGCGTATTCGAGGATAATCTCCGAAGTGCGATCAGTGGAACCGTCATCGACTACGATGACCTCCAAGTTACAATGAGTTTGGGCAAGCACAGAATCCAGCGTTCGGGAAATCCACCGCTCCGCGTTATAGGCAGGTATAGTAACGCTAACCAGCGGCTGCTCAAGGCCACGCGTAATCTGCCAATCTTGTAACCTAGATAAGCCAGCAAACTTCTCACGCTCAGTCCATAATTGATTCTGACCGAGGCTACTGTAGAGAGACTTAAGAATTCGTCCGATGCGTCTCCATGAGCGAGCTCGAATCATCACCAGTGGATCGTTCTTGAGCGCACGAACTCCTAATTGGAAAGAGGGTTTTGAGAGGGGCTTCGATAAAACGAAGAGCCAAAAATAAAGGGAAGTTCGACTATCGCGAATCTGTGCGCGATCTAAGGTGGGGCGATAAGCATGCACCCGCTCCAACATTTCCTCGTGCGCAACAATCATTTTGGAAAAGCTCTTCGACATACTGCCACTGACCTGACGATAACCGAGGAGGAAAAGGGGAACGACTCCGACCTGAAAGCGATTAGCAATGCGCAGGTATAGTTCCCAATCCTCGCAACCGATTCGCATGCCTTCGTCGTAAGCGCCGACGGCAGCCAATGCGGATGCGCGTATCATGGGCGAGCTTCCGTTACCCACAAAGTTCTCGTCCAATAGACGCTCGAAGACTTCTCCTTCGATCACATCGCGAGGCAGGCTAGAGCGAATCACACAGTCCTGCTCATTCACACTCTGAGACCAGCAATAGACCAAGCCCACCTGCTCAGTATCCCTATCTTCATAAAAACGTGCCACCTGCTTCCTCAGCTTGGAAAGATGCCACAAGTCGTCGGCATCGAGCAATGCAATCAACTCGCCTGCGGCCTCACGTATGCCGCGGTTTCGGGCGGCGGCGACACCTGCATTGGCCTGACGAATCAGCCGAAGTCGAGACTCCTTCGCAGCGATCGCATCGACGATTTCGGCGGTGCGATCCGAAGAGCCGTCGTCTACCACGAGCACTTCGAGATTTGAGTATGTCTGGTGGAGCGCAGTGGCTAAGGTACGCTCAATCCAACGCTCGGCGTTGTAGGCCGGCACGACAACGGAGACGAGAGGTTCTTGATTACTGGTAGGGAAATCACGCATCACTTGACGACAACTGCCTGCTTTCTCGCCGGAGACCAACGATTAGAATGAAAAGAATGGAGCTCAATTTCGCGACCGTAATCGCGATCATATAATAAAGTGCATTGGTCAATAGACTCAAATCCCAGATAAAAAAGCCCCCGACCATTACGAGCGTGCTCGGCACCAAATCCACGATCGAGAACCATGGGAAGATGTATTTCCTCGAAACACAGATCGAGAAGCACGCGATCGTAACGACTCCGAGTGAGCTCGAAGTGAGTAGAAGAAACACCTCGAAGTCCAAGTGCTGATAGCCACTTCCAAGTAAAAACAACGGAACTTGCGGAAACAAATAGGTAAAGACGGAAACAGAAACACTAAATGCGAATGCAAGCAAAACAATGACCAGTGAGCGCTGAGTCACATACTGTGGCTCTAACTTGGCAAAATAAGGCGCGACAAGAATCCCACTGGCGCGCCGAAATAAGACGAAAAGCATCCCCAGTCGGCTGATCGCGCCAAGCTCAGCCACACTGGTGGTCGCACCGATCAAACCAAGAATGAATACCGAAATCTGGCCTTCGAAGGCATAAAAAACATTACTCGGCGCACGCGGCAGTGCTTGTCCGCGTATTTCTTTTTTCTCGAATGAAAGATCCGCATCGGGCGGGGGCGGCTTCATATAGTTTTTAGCAAACTCCCGAGCTCCCCAACCACCTATACACACTTGCAAAGAACCGAAGATGAGAGCGGTCGGCCCAGTCAACCAGCCGACAAGGTAGACCCCGGTAATCATAACTAAACGCATCAGCGAAGCGCTCACGTTGACTACGTACATCTCTTTCAGACGGTCGTTCAGTGTAAAAACCGGACCATAGATCGCACCCATCGCTTGGAAAACCAAGGCTGATATGACCGTTATCCAAAGCACAAACCAGAGCCCGTAGTTCCAGCCATACTTGGGCGCGAAGAAATAAAAAACAAAGAGCAAGGCGACGCCCCCAGCCAACAAGAGCCGATTCCGGTAGAAACGACAAGCAGCCATATAGCGCCCCACTTGCTCGTGGTCTTGATAGCCCCGCCCGATGAGTCCGGTCAAACAACCAGAGAAGCCGAGCTCCACCAAAATCGCGGTCGTCGATTGTATGGCAATGACGATCGTGTAGGTGGCATAGTCCTGTTTGGATAGGCAATTGATCAGCAGAAAGCCAGTGACTAACTGCATGGCCTGCATCGAACCTTGTCCAGTTACATAGACTGAGATCAGTTTACCCCATCGGACTAAATTGGCAGTAGATAAATTCAAAGTGGCTAGTGAAACAGCACATCTATACGTGTTGAAGATCGCTAGTCGAGTTTAAGAATTCATCGCAAAGGCGATGGGATCGCGATTCGAAAAGTTGTCAGAACGTAGCGGCCGCTTCAGCTGCCGTCGGGCGGAAGCGAGGGCGCTGCGGGATGGCGACTGAAGTCGCCACTACGGTTTCCCGAGAGTGACAACTTTTCTAATCGCACCCATGGCGATGGGATGCGATGAGCGCTACAAATGTCCGGGAGCATTCCCCCGAGGATTTCAATCTACTCGAAGCGGAACCAGCGGAAGTCGATATGGTGCCACAAGTTCGTCGTCGTGTTGACGACATAGACGGCTTGCTCACCACTGACTGCGGCAACGGGCACCTCGATCGTTTCGAGTTCTTTGCTCAAGGTTGCGCTGGCGATGGTTGTGCCATTCGGGCTGCCCAAGCGGAATTCGAGGGTCACAGGAAATGTATCTCTGCTACTGGACGGATAGCCACTCGCTTCGAGGAAAAGCTTACTCACACCGTTGCCAAAATCGACGTTATTATAACCGAGGAAAGCGCCGCTTGCGCCAAAACTCCATTGGCGGTAACCAGATACAGAGTAAGCATCTGTCATCCAATCGACCATTCCCCCGTGATCCACATCGAAGCTGGATGCGTCGATGTAATCACTCGCCTCACGGGTCTGCGTGTAAACAGGTGCGCTGGTGAGCGGATAGAGAAACTCTGTGGAGATGCGTTCGCGATCGATGCTGTCCGTCTCCCAATTCAGGCTAATCGCTGGATTTTCCTGCGAGGTCCGGTAATCGAGCTGTATGCTGTAGCGTTGACCAGCAGTCAAAGCGATGGGAATGGACTCAATGCGCTCAGTGACTTCGTTCCACGAGAAGATGATTTGATGACCATCAATCCATAGGCGGACTCCTCCACGAGCATAGGTAGAGAATACGTATGTCTCACTGAGGGGCGCTTCCACCTCTCCTGTCCAACGGACAGCAAAGTTGGTATCGAGGCTGATTTCAGCAGGGCCGTTTGACCAATCGTATTTGGCGCCCCAAGGACCATCGACTACGGCGTCGAGATCAGCGTCGTCATAATTGAGGCCATGCCAGACATGCGTATTGATCACAGTGGCAGCCGCTGAGCCGGCAATATCTCCGACATAGTATTGAGCCGTCAAGCCAGTGCCTTGCGCTACAGCGACGGCAGGTGCTTCGTCCAAGGTGAAGCTGGCTTCTTGGCGATCCCATTCATCCCAGCCGGTCACCTTGTAAACAGGCACACTATTACGCCCCTGAGTGAACCAGAGCACAGTGCCGTCAGCATACTGCATTACACGGCCGCCGGTGCCGTTATCAGAAGTGGTGATCGCATTCTCACCCGACTCGGTGATAAACCAAGAATACACAGTATCCGGCAAGCCATCGTCCGCACGATTTTGCAGAAGAGAGCCGAGGAAGAGGCCATCCTTGGTCCAAGCAATGGCAGGGTTTTCCACACGGTCAGCGATGACGACCGCATCATCAAGCTCGCCGATCACCTTAACGGCGACGTGTAGCTGAGCAGCAGGCGTCTTGATGTAAGTCGTGTTATGCGAACCGGCGAGTCCGCCATTAACAGCGTGACGACCAACTGACCAAAGCTCGTTGCCTTCAGCGTCCAACTTCACAAAGCGTGAGATACTGGCCCAATCTGTGGGCCAGAAAATTCCGTGGCGTTCACGCTCGATGTTATAGTGCGCGTAGTAGTCGCCTTGAGCATCCATGTAGGCACCCGATCCGCGCACTCCGGCACGACTCACATTGGGTGTTGCTGCGACGGGTTCGTTAAGTCCGTTCTCTTGGCCGATAGGATAGTAGGGGCCGTATGGACTCCACTTCGCTTCTGTTCTCAAGACGGAGAATGCATCGTCACCACGGTCATAACCAATCAGACTAAAGTCTTCGCCAACTGTTCTCACAGCCGGGATATGATTGTGCCCAGTAAAGGTAAACTCGGCAGCTTGAGGCTCACCGTCGCCATTGGCATCCAACCAACGGAACGCTTTGGACGTGCCTGTTTGATTAGCCAACTGCATGGCCAGAGCGAGCTGGTCAGGGTCGTTACTAGAGATCGAAACTGCACGGAGTTGACCGTCGCTGTGCGCGAGCACTTGAGCCGCACCATCGCAGACGAGATAACGCTGACCGTCCTTATCCAATGCGCGCCACTGACCGATGTGCCCAGAGATCGGAGCGACCAGACCTTGAGCGAGTATATTTGGCATGTAGGTTTCAAGAACATCCCATTCGCCACTCACTAAGTTGATCTGCGAGAGAACGATACCGTCGCCCGTAAAATACCATGCCTTAGTGGGATCTTTCGGATCGGGCTCGGCCCATGCGTAATAGTGGTGGCCGCCGAACCATTCGTTCTTAACGATGCCGTTGCCATTGAAGTGTCCGACGCGGCGTGGTGGCGACTGAGGCTCTGCAATAAAGAAACCGCCCTGCCCGTCTGCAGTGACATCGGTCACTGCATAGAAGTCGTTGGCATTATATGTGCCGAAGTTGCGGCCACCATTGCGACCATAAGTGGCGAGTAAGGTGCCACTGAGCGAGAAGCGTTTAACCTGCGTTTCGGGCATACCGTCGGTGACCAGAAGCGTGTTGTTACTGTGATCATAGCTGATACGCTGTGGGTCGTTAAGGTTGCTTAAGACCACATAGCGAGCGGCGCCGTCGGCTTTGAAGCCAGCAACACGACCATTGACGATAACAAATGCTTCGCCATTGGAAGCGACGGTGACGCCAAGCGGTTCAGGGAGTGCGATCTCTTTCTTGATCGAGCCATTGGAAGGATCGATCCAAATCATTTTACCGGAATCGCGAAAGCTCAGAACGACCGTGTCGCCATAAGCGGCGACATCCGCCCCACCGATCGTATCGAGCCCATGTTGATAGGTGAATAAGTCACGAGTGACACCTGCAGGTAACAGATCCCAGCTAGCACGAAGCGAACCGTCGCCGCTGTTAATCACTTGCAAGTGGCCGTTTTGCTGAAGCATGTAGAGTGTGCCGTTTTGGTCGCTAGCGAGTGCGCTGCCACCTTGGAAGCGATCATCACTCGTCACATCCGCACGGGTGCGCACCCAATGGCGCTCAGAACCGTCGAGGCTTTGCTTGAGCAGCACAGGAGCCGTCTCGGAGATCTGCGCAGCCACATACATGCCAGTTGGGTCGACAGCAACTGATGCAGCACCGTCGTGGTTACCGACCCAGTCGTCAAACATTTCAGTGCCGGGGTTGAGTCCAAGGTTGGTCACGAACTCAGACTTGAGACCATCGCCACGAATCACCTTCAGCGTGTATTCGCCTACTTCGGCAGCTTCGCCATCACGGTTGAGGCCATCCCAGACTAATTCGTGCTGTCCGGCTTCGAGCGGTTCGGTTTGCAGAAGTGTGCGCATGATGCGGTCGTCGGCATCGAAGACAGCCGCCGAAACGAGTCCGGGTTGATCGATGTTCACCGTGAGACGAACGCCGCCTTGACCAGCGATGCTCTCGCTGTTGAGGAAAGAAGAATCGACCACTCCGGAGCCACCGTTGTCACCTGTATCGACCACAGGCGCACTACCACCGACGGCAAATATTGAAATATTTCCGTAAGATTCAAGTGGAGCCACGTAGCGGAAGTAACGGAAGGCTTTATCCGTATTTGGATCGATACTTTGTGGGTTACTGGACGGATCCTCGGTAATCACATAGAGGGTCTCGTAGCCACTAACCGAGCTCTCGTTGGAGCCTTCAAAACGGCCGCCGATCATGCGATCCGAAAACTGGTTACGCGCCTGGAAGATAATTTGGTCTGGCACAATGGCTTCGCCTGCATCAAATCCGACGAAGCTCTCGCGGTCGCTATATTTAAAGTCGTAGTAAGTGGACGCATTCCCATCGAACACGTTTTCGAACTCGCGACCACTGAGCCAAGCAGGGTCGAGACCAAAGAGCATCGTGCCGTCGAGCTCAACCTCGCGGTAGCCTTCGGGGTAGACAACTGGCTCGATCACCTCGGTGGGCACTTCAGGTTCAGCGGGCACTTCAGGTTCGATAGGCGTTTCGGGTTCAGTGGGCACTTCGGGTTCAGTGGGCACTTCGGGTTCGGTAGGCACTTCGGGCTCCTCCGGTTCAGGTGTCACAACAGGGATGACCAGGTCGACAGAGAACTCAGCAATGTTACCATATGCGCCGACAGGGGCGACATAACGGTAGTAGCGATAAGTTTTCTCGGTATCCAATGTCACCGTCTGAGATCCTACAGGCCGCTCGATAATTTCATAGATCGTCTCGTAACCGCTGTGTGGGCTCTCATTGGAGCCTTCGAAACGTCCACCGACCATGCGGTAGGCAAACTTAGCGCGTGGGGTATAATGAATCTGAGTAGGCTTCGCAGCTTGACCATTGTCGAAGCCAGCGAATGTTTCGCGATCGCCATATTTGTAATCGTAGTAGCTTTTTACACTACCATCAAAGACGTTTCCAAACTCACGGCCACCACGCCAAGCCGGATCCAAACCGAAGACTGTCAGACCATTGAGCTCCATCGTGCGAAATCCCTCGGGCGCCTCAGGAAGAGGAGTCTCTTCAGGCATCTCAACAGCCACAATGTTGAACTCAGCGATGTTGCCGTATGCACCGGCAGGCGCGAGATAGCGGAAGTAGCGATAGCCCTTTTCAGTGCTTAGAGCGATGGTCTGTAGGCTAGCGCCTGGATCGCTTTTCACTTCGTAAAGCGTTTCAAAGCCAGCAGTGGCGCTTTCATTAGAGCCCTGAAATTTACCACCGATCATACGTTCGCTGTAGCGGAGGCGGGCAGTGAATTGAATTTCGACAGGAATCACCTGACTACCATTATCAAAACCAGTGTAACTCTCGCTGCTCCCATAGGCATAGTCGTAAAAGGTATTCACATCACCATCGAGCGCCTTATCGAACTCGCTGCCGGAGCTCCATGAAGGGTCGAGGCCAAAGATCATTGTGCCACCTTGTTGAATCTCGGTATGGGCAGCTTGAGCGAGCGAGGACGTAAAAACGAAAATAAGGCTAAGGCAGAACTTAGTGTATTTACGGCAGAGAAAGTAAGGTGATGTGGTTTTCATTTTTTGGCGTGGTTAAAACTAACTACAGACTCCCACGAAAAACCAATGTCTCAACCTAAATACCTGAAAAGCAATAGCTTATACATTTCGTTTACAAGCTAATCACATATTTTTTAAGAATGAAACACACCCTAAGGAGGGTTCCTCAGAGCCAAATCTACGTAAATCAACGTAGGCGAATTAGGGTCTTAGCCCCGCCCCATTTCTAGAACTAAACACATAAAAATCGGCACTAACGCAGCACAAGCTTGGTTTGTACCCAGATCATGGATACAACCGCCAACAGAAGGCATCTGATTCGATTCAATCAAATTGCTCTATTCCAGTCATTAAGAGGGTTGGAGTCCCGCCTTTAGGCGGCCTATGCACTGCTTCAAACCGCCTAAAGGCGGGACTCCAACCTTAAAGCGTAGCAATGTCGCTTCGACGACTAGGCTTCCTCGACGTTCGCGTGGAAATTATTTCCAGCGGTGGTCGCCTTGATGTAGCCCTTGCGGATCGTGAAGTCACCGAAGCGTTCCCCCTCTTCACGCTCTTTGGCGTAGCTAAGGAGGATGGGTTTGAGCTCGTCAATAATCTGCTCGTGGGTGATCGACGTGCGGTAGAGCTTGTTCAAGCGCTCGCCGTCGAATCCGGCACCGAGGTAGAGGTTGTATTTGCCGGGCACCTTGCCAACGAGGCCGATCTCTCCGAGATACGGGCGGCCACACCCGTTGGGACATCCGGTGGAGCGGATGATAATGTCGTCGTTTTGCAACCCCGCTTGCTCGAGTGTTTCTTCGAGATCGGTGACCAAGCCGGGCAGGTAGCGCTCAGATTCGGCTAGAGCAAGACCGCAGGTGGGCAGGGCCACGCAGGCGATTTGGCCGCGGCGCAGGCCGGAAGCAGTCTTGTAGCGATCAAGGCCATGCGCTTGGACGAGCGCATCGATCTGCGCCTTATCCTCTGCGGCGACGTTGCCAATGATCAGATTCTGGTTGCCGGTCAGTCGGAAGTCGCCCTTGTGCACTTTGGCGATTTCGAGCATGCCCGTCTTGAGCGGCGAGCCTTCGGTGTCGACGATGCGGCCGCCTTCGATGAAGAGGCCGAGGTGCCATTTGCCATCAGCACCTTCGCTCCAGCCGTAGCGGTCGCCACTGCTGATGAATTTGTAGTCACGCGCATCCTCTAACTTGTAGCCGAGGCGTGTTTCCAGCTCCTCGCGGATCCAATCCTTACCGAGACGCTCGACTGTATATTTGAAGCGGGCATTGGCGCGGTCTTCGCGGTTACCGTGGTCGCGCTGAATGGTGACGATTTTCTCGGCCACAGCGACAGCTTGCTCTGGCGTGCAAAAAGCGAGCACATCGGCCAGGCGCGGGAAGGTCTTTTCGTTGCCATGGGTCATCCCCATGCCGCCACCGACGGTGATATTGAAGCCGACGAGCTTGCCGTCTTCCACGATAGCGATGAAGCCGAGGCAGTTGGCAAAGATATCGACGTCGTTATAAGGCGGGATGGCCACAGCGATCTTGAACTTACGCGGCAGATAGGTGGAGCCATAGAGTGGCTCCACATCATCGCCTCCGCAATCTTTGGAGCGCTCGGCAGCTTGCGGAACGGTGAGCTGGATGGGCTTACCATCGAGCCACATCTCAGAGAAGGCGGGCGTTTGTGGCTTGAGCTGCGCGTCGATCTTTTCGGTCACTTTTTGCACGGCAGCGTGCACTTGGGAAGTGATCGGGTTCGGGTTGCACATGACATTGCGGTTCACATCGCCACAAGCGGCCAGCGTGGTCATGGCCACATCATTGCAACGGCTGATCACGTCCTTGAGGTTGCCCTTCAAAATGCCGTGCAGCTGGAAAGCCTGACGGGTGGTCAGCTTAAGCGTGTTAAAGGCGCAATAGTTGGCAAGATCGTCCATCACGATCCACTGCTCGGGGGTGCAAATACCACCGGGGAGGCAGATACGCGCCAGAAAAGAGTAAGCCTTATCGAGTTTGTGCTTGCGGCGGCTGGCTCGCACATCGCGGTCGTCCTGCTGATAAAGACCGTGGAACTTACTCACTTGCTGGTCGTCGGCAGCAATCGCACCAGTGGACGTATCAGCAAGACCCTCGAGGATCGTGCCACGCAGATAATTACTGCGGGTTTTGATACCTTCGTTCTTGTGGAGTTGAGGAGCGGATTGGCTGTCGGAAATCATAATTTACCTTTAATAAGTGTCTTCTTTTCGGTGATGCAAACGTAGAAAGCTGTCCGCATAAAAGAAATATGTAGTGCAAGTTGCCCTTTTATCTTAGGTTTGTCACTCAAAAACCTAAGATAAGCCGAAAAAGCCAGAAATAGGCTAGCATTTCGGGCGATCCGTGGTTTCATACCTGCTTTTTCCAACGCAGACGCATCATGAGCCATACCGACCCAGTCGTACCTAGCACAGCCCCACTCGCTCCCGAGCAAGTGGCCTCGTTGAACAGCCTGATCAAAGGCCTCCAAGCCGACCAGCTTCTCTGGATCGAGGGCTTTATCAGTGGTCTGCGTGCCGGTTCGGGCGCGCCCACCCCTGCGGCAGCGGCAACGGTTGCCACTCCCGAGCTGACCGTTCTCTACGGCACCGAATCGGGCAACTCCGAAGCACTCGCCGACCTCACCACCAAGGCCGCCAAGGCATCCGGCTTTAAGGCTAAGGCCGTCAATATGGCCGATATCAAGGTCGCCAAGTTGAAGGACATGGAAAACCTGCTCGTCATCGTGAGCACTTGGGGCGAAGGCGATCCCCCCGAAACCGCCACCGATTTCTACGAAGACTTTATGGGCGACAAAGCTCCGAAGCTTCCGAACACCCGCTTCTCCGTGCTCGGCCTCGGTGATACTAGCTACGAAGACTTCTGCAAGATGGGCAAAGATTTCGACGCCCGTCTCGAAGCGCTCGGCGCCCGCCGCGTCTATGATCGCGTCGATTGTGATGTCGATTACGACGACGATTTCGCCAAATGGCACAAGGGCGCGCTCGCCGTGCTCGAAGCCGAGGCCAAGCCTGCCGCCACCGAGCCCGCTGCCGCACCTACAGCCGCCGCCGTCGCGCCGGTCAAATACTCTCGCAAGAACCCCTTCCCTGCTGAGCTGAACGAACGCGTGATGCTCAACGGCGAAGGCTCGGCCAAGGAAACGATCCACCTCGAGTTTAATCTCGAAGGCTCTGGCCTCACCTACGAAGCCGGCGACGCGCTCGCTGTGGTGCCGCACAATGCGGAAGACGTGGTCGACGACTTCATTCAAACCACAGGGCTCGACCCCGAGAGCCCCGTATTGATCAAAGAGCAGGACTACACGCTGCACCAAGCCCTGACCAGCCAGCTCGACATCACTTCGATTTCGCTCCCCGTGATCAAGCGCTACAACGAAATCGCCAAAGATGCGAAACTCGAAAAGCTGCTCGACCCGGCCCATAAAGCCGAGCTGCAGGACTATATTTACGGCCGCGAGATCATCGACCTTTTGCACGAGTTCCCTGCCAAGGCAATCACCGCCGATGCACTCGTCGGCATCATGCGTAAGCTACCGCCCCGCCTCTACTCGATCGCTTCGAGCCCAAAGGCGCACCCCGGCGAAGTGCATCTCACCGTCGGCGTCGTCCGTTACGATGCCCATGGCCGCAACCGCAAGGGCGTTTGCTCGACCTACCTAGCCGAGCGTATCGCTGAGGGCGAAAAGGCCGACGTCTTCGTCACACCGAACAAGCATTTCAAAGTGCCTGCCAATGGCGACGCGCCGATGATCATGATCGGGCCAGGCACGGGCATCGCGCCGTTCCGCGCCTTCGTCGAAGAGCGCAAAGCGATCGGCGCGAAGGGCAAGAACTGGCTCTTCTTCGGCGACCAGCACTACCTGACCGATTTCCTCTATCAAACCGAGTGGCAGGACTACCTCGCCGACGGAATTTTGACGAAGCTGGACCTAGCCTTTTCCCGCGACCAAAAGGAAAAAGTCTATGTGCAAGACCGCATGCGCGAGAACGGTCAAGAACTCTACGCATGGCTCGAACAGGGCGCTTCCTTTTACGTCTGTGGCGATGCCAGCCGCATGGCCACCGATGTGGACGTCGCACTGCACGATATCATCGAGCAAGAAGGCGGCCTGAGTAAAGACGACGCAGTGGCCTACGTGAAGAAACTAAAGGACGACAAGCGCTACCTGCGCGACGTTTATTAGTCGCCCCTATTCTTCGTGGTACCACCCCTTGACCAAGGCTTTGATCGCATCGGGCGACTCCGCTGCCTCAAAACTCAGCGAGGCCGAGTTGATACAGTAGCGTAGCCCCGTGGGCTTGGGACCATCAGGAAAGACATGTCCCTGGTGCGAACCGCAGACGTTGCAATGCACTTCCACGCGCACCATGCCATAGCTCGTGTCGCGTGTCTCCCCGAGCGTGCGCTCGTCGAGCGGCTGCACAAAACTCGGCCACCCGGTGCCGGAATCGAACTTATCCGTGCTACTAAAAAGCGGCGTATCGCAACCGACGCAGCGATAGAGCCCGGTTTGCTTGTTGTCGTTATACGGATTTGAAAAGGGGCGCTCGGTGCCATGGTCGCGCGCGACATGATACTGGATATCCGTCAGGCGCTCTTTCCACTCGGCCTCCGTGCGCTGGACGGGGTAATCTTCTCCGCTTAAGTCCACATGCGAGGGCAATCCGCAGGCGGACGCACATTCGCTCACATCGACATCAGTCGTTTCGGGGGGCGTTGGTTTTTCAGGCATAGCAAAAGAGAAGAGTGCAGCGGCCAACAAGACAACAATCACCACAGGGCCGTATCTGCGAAAGTTTGAAGAAGTATTCATAATAGCTAAGAGTGTAGAACATAACCCCTATTCCAAAGAATGCAAATGCACGTGTACGAGTGATTTTTCACTTTCACTTTCACTTTCACCCATCACTCTAGCAGCCATGTCCAAAGTTATAATCATCGGTGCAGGGGGCGTGGGTAATGTAGTGGCGCAGAAATGTGCTCAACTTCCCGAAGTATTCACAGAGATCGTGCTCGCTTCGCGCACAGTCGCAAAGTGCGAGACCATCGCCGCCGACGTGCTGGCAAAGACAGGCGTCCACATCCGCACCGTCAGGCTCGACGCCGACGATGTCGCCGCGACCACCGCTTTCCTCAAGGCCGAGGCTCCCGAGCTACTGATCAACGTGGCGCTGCCCTATCAGGATCTCGCACTGATGGACGCCTGCCTCGCCGCCGGCGTGCACTACATGGACACGGCCAACTACGAGCCGCCGGAAGAGGCCAAGTTTGAATACAAATGGCAGTGGGCCTACCAAGATCGCTTCAAGGACGCGGGACTCACCGCGCTCCTCGGCTCCGGCTTCGACCCCGGCGTGACCAACGTCTTCTGCGCCTATGCTCAGAAACATCTCTTCGACAAGATCGAGACGATCGACATCCTCGATGCCAACGCGGGCGACCACGGCTACCACTTTGCCACCAACTTCAACCCCGAGATCAATATACGCGAGATCACGGCCAACGGTCGCTACTGGGAAGAAGGCGAATGGAAGGAAGTCGAGCCCATGAGCATCCACCAGGTGTATGACTTCCCCGTTGTCGGCGAGCAAGATGCCTACCTTCTCTACCACGAAGAGATGGAGTCGCTCTGCCAAAACATCAAAGGCCTCAAGCGCATCCGTTTCTGGATGACTTTCTCGCAAAAGTATCTGACCCACCTCAAGGTGCTCGAAAACGTCGGCATGACCTCGATCGAGCCCATTGATTTCAAGGGGCAACAGATCCAGCCAATCGAGTTCCTCAAAGCCGTGCTCCCCGACCCCGCCAGCCTAGGCCCCCGCACAAAAGGCAAGACCTGCATCGGCTGCGACATTGTGGGCACCAAAGACGGCGAGAAGAAGCGCATCTTCATCTACAACACCTGCGACCACGAAACGTGTTACAAGGAAGTTTCCAGCCAAGCGATCAGCTACACCACCGGTGTGCCCGCCATGATCGGCGCGCAAATGATCCTCAAAGGCCTCTGGAAAGAGCCCGGCGTCTGGAACATGGAGCAACGCGATCCCGACCCCTTCATGGATGAGCTCAACCAACGCGGCCTCCCCTGGCAGGTCATCGATCTGCCGCTGGAACAGTCGTCGAGTTGACTCGCTGGCAGACGCCGGATCGAGTTCTCAGCTCTTCACTTTGTTGCATAAAAAAGGCCCCCGAAGTGAATCGGAGGCCTTTAGAAAATGGAGTGAGTGAAGAGGTTCGAACTCTCGACATCTACCTTGGCAAGGTAGTGCTCTACCAACTGAGCTACACTCACTTTCGTTGAAGAAGTCGGAAGAATCTATAAGCGACTTCTGATGTCAACGCGTTTTTTAGAAAAATTTCCAGAGAAGAATTTAATCCAAATCGAGGTCGAGGAGCAGCTTGCTGCGAACGGTGTCCGGCAGAGCGAACAGATGATTTTCGCGGAGGCTATCGGCGACGGCGTTATTGAGTAATTCGCGGATCACTGGACGGAGTTTGGCCTCACTGCGCTTGTTGTATGCAATATAGAAAGCGAGGCGAATCGGGTAGTCGCCGTAGTGCACGTTGTCGTCAGAGGGGCCGAATGCGGTCTCTCCGGATCCAACCTGCCCTTTCGAAACCATCAGCACTTTGATACCATTCTTCTCAGGCATGCGGGAAAGGATGGCGATCGAAGCGGCATCCGAGCGAATCAAGTCCTCGATCTCGGAGTCTTTGACCATGGCAACGCTGGGCTTCATGGCACCGCCCTTGAATACGGAGTATTTAAAGAGCTCGAGCGCGATGCTCTCATCGCTGGTGCCAGCGAGTGGCTTGATGTTACGGCTGCCCCAACCGGAAAGGCGCATATCGCCCCAGGTGTTGAAATTGAACTCTTCGTTACTGCCGAAGATACCACCGAGGTGCGCGAGACTGATCTCGTCGATGGGGTTACTGTCGTTGACCACGATCACAGCGGCGTCGTAGGCAAAGGGATACATACTGAACTCATCGCGCGGCACGGTGTCGCCCTCAGGCACAGCGATGATGGCGAGATCGATCTCATCGGAGCGGAGACGGTCAAGCGCGGGCAAACTGCCGATACTATCGATCGCGAAGGTGAGATCGTTATCGGCTCCATAGGCTTCGAGCGGCGCCTGAATGTAGTCGGCGAGCAGGTCGGACGCCGCGATGCGGATTTCTTCAGCCTGAGCGGAAGCGAGCAAGAAGAGAGAAAGCGGAAGAAGGAGCGTTTTGCCAAATGTCATGGTCAATCGTCGTGGGGGATATGAATAACGTGTAAAGTGTGGGTTCTTTTCTGAATGCTAGGTCTTGAGAGTCAAACGAATAGCTGAGGGGTGCGAGGGCTACTTCTGTACATCGAGCTCCGGCCACTGGATGAGCTTGCGGTGGAGAGTCCGGCGGCTGATGCCCATGAGCTCGGCGGCGTGGGTGCGGTTGCCGTTGGCTTTGATCAGTGCGTTACGAAGTAGGCGCTTTTCGTTTTCCTCCTTACTGAGAGTGGGGCTACTGGACAGAGGCTGTGGCTCGGCGGCGGTCGCCTCGATCTGGTTGTGGTATTTGGGGTCGAGGTCGTATTCAGTGATCTCGTTGCCACGCTTGAGCACGACGGTATTTTCGCAGAAATTGCGCAGCTCGCGGATGTTGCCCGGCCAGCGGTAGGCGCGGAGCACTTTGAGTGCGCCATCGGTGAGGTCGAGCGGAGGTAGCTCGTTCTCCTCGGCGAAGAAGTTCAGGTAGTGGTTGAGCAGCACGGGCAGATCCTCTTGGCGCTCGCGGAGCGGGGGCAGGTGAATGGTGACGACGTTGAGCCGGTAGAGGAGGTCTTCGCGGAACTCGCCGCGCTTGGCCATTTCGGTGAGGTTGCGGTTGGTCGCGCAGACGAGGCGCACGTCGACTTTCATCGGCTTGGAGCTGCCGAGGCGCTCGAAACTGCGGGTTTCAAGGAAGCGGAGGAGTTTGACCTGAGTCGAGGCATCGATCTCGCCGATCTCGTCGAGAAAGAGCGTGCCGCCATCGGCCGCTTCGAATCGGCCGATCCGCCGCTCGGTCGCACCGGTGTAGGCGCCCTTTTCGTGACCGAAGAGTTCGCTCTCCAGTAGATTGGCAGCGAGCGCGGCGCAGTGCACGGGGACGAAGGCTTGACGGGCGCGGTTGCTATTTTGGTGGATGGCTTGGGCGATGAGCTCTTTACCCGTGCCGGTCTCGCCTTCGAGCAAGACGGTGGCCTTGGAGGGGGCGACGAGTTTGACCTTATCGAGCACATCGGTGAGCCCGGGCGAGTTGCCCACGATGCCGTCAAAGCTGTATTTCTTATCGAGGCGCTCGTGCAGGACGACGTTTTCGGCCTCAATCTGGCGACTTTGCAGCGCACGCTTAATGAGGATTTCGAGTTTTTCGAGGCTCACGGGCTTGGTTAGGAAATCGAAGGCACCACGGCGCATGGCCTCGACGGCCGTCTCTACGTTGCCGTAGGCCGTCATCATAATGCAGATGGGGCGGTTGGGCAGCGTGATCGCACGGTCGATCACCTTGAGCCCGGATTTGCCCGCCATACGCAGGTCGGTCAGGATGACGTCGAAGGTCTCGGCCTCCATGAGATTGAAGGCTTCGTCCGCGCCCGAGGCCATATAAACCTCATACTCCTCCTCGAGGGCGAGGCTGAGCCCCTCGCGCGTGTTTTTCTCATCGTCGACGATTAAAATGGTTGCTGGCATGTGAGACAATAAGGCACATTCCTAAGGGAAATGCAATATTCTGATTGCAATGAAACCTATCGTTTTCTCCCTTGTCAGTTCTATCCCGCCAGCCCAGCTGCGAATATCAACCATCACTATGAGCCAAGACGTACACTCCCCGGAAATTGAAGAAAAACTACAGGAGGCGATCCGCTGGATTCCCGCCCTGCGCGAGGAAATCGGCCGCGTCATCGTCGGCCAGCACTATCTGGTCGATCGCCTGCTCGTCGGCCTACTGGCCAACGGCCACGTGCTCCTCGAAGGCGTGCCCGGACTCGCCAAAACCCTGAGTATCCGCACCCTCGCCTCAGCGACGGCGGCGGACTTTAAGCGCATCCAGTTCACACCCGATCTGCTGCCCGCCGACATCATCGGCACGCTGATCTACAGCCCGAAGGAAAATACCTTCCATACGCGCAAGGGGCCGATCTTTGCCAACTTGATTCTGGCCGACGAAATCAATCGCGCCCCTGCCAAGGTGCAGAGCGCTCTCCTTGAGGCCATGCAAGAGCATCAGGTGACGATCGGCGACGAGACCTATGCGCTGCCCGAACCCTTCCTCGTGCTCGCCACGGAAAACCCGATTGACCAGGAAGGCACCTACCCGCTGCCCGAAGCGCAAGTTGACCGCTTCATGCTCAAATTGAAGGTCGGCTACCCGAGCCGCGAAGACGAGCGCGCCATTCTCGACCGCATGTCCTCGACCGCGCCAAACCTCAATGTCGACGCCGTCACCACACTCCACGCGATCAAAGACGCCCGGAAATATGTGAACGAAGTCTTCGTCGACCCGAAGATTCGCGACTACATCGTCGACCTCATCCTCGCCACTCGCGATCCCGCTCAATACAAACTCGATCTCGGGCAATACATCCAGTTTGGCGCCAGCCCACGCGCGACGATCAGCCTCACTCTCGCCGCCAAGGCATGGGCCGTGATGCAAGGTCGCGCCTACGTCATACCACAGGACATTAAAGAAATCGGCATGGACGTGCTCCGCCACCGCGTGATCCCCTCCTACGAAGCCGAAGCCGAAGAGATCACCAGCGAAGACCTCGTGAAATCAATCTTCGACGCCGTGCCGGTGCCGTAGGGAGATGCGGGATACACGATACAAGATTTGAGATTAAAATTCCGTATCCCGCAGCCCGCAGCCCGCATCCCGTATCCCGTATCCCGCAGCCCGCAGCCCGCAGCCCGTATCCCGTGAATACCTCCGACATCATCAAAAAAGTTCGTCGCCTCGAGATCCGCACCCGGCGGCTCGTGACCGACTCTGTGACGGGTGCCTACTATAGCTCGTTCAAAGGCCGCGGTATGGACTTCGAGGAAGTCCGCGAATATGCGATCGGCGATGACGTGCGCACCATCGATTGGAACGTCTCGGCCAAGATGGATCGACCCTTTGTTAAAGTCTTCCGCGAAGAGCGAGAGCTCACGATCATGTTGCTGGTCGACCTTAGCGCCTCCGGCATCTTCGGATCGGTCGAACAAAGTAAGCGCGAGCGTGCCGCCGAGATCGCCAGCGTGATCGCATTTTCCGCCTCACAGAATAACGATAAGGTCGGATGCCTCTTATACACCGACGAGGTAGAGCACTACATCCCGCCCAAGAAAGGCCGCCGACATATTCTCCGCGTGATCCGCGACATCCTGTTTTTCGAGCCCACGGGCAAAGGCACCAACCACAAGGCCGTGCTCGACTACCTCAACCGCGTCCAGCGACGCAAGAGTGTCGTCTTTCTCATCTCCGACTTCCTCGACAACGAGCAACCCACCACCCACCAACCAACAACTAACAACCCACAACTCTTCAACACCCTAGCCCTCACCCATCAGCGCCACGACCTCGTCAGCATCGCCCTGAGCGACCCCCGTGAATACGAACTGCCTGAAGTCGGTCTGATCACCCTCGAAGACGCCGAAACCGGTGAGATGGTCGAGATCGACACTGGCAACCGCAACACACGCGAGCGCTACGCGCAACTCGCCCGGGAACGCCGCGCCCACTTCCAAACCGGCATGCGCAAAAAAGGACTCGACTGGATCGAAGCCCACACCGACCAGCCCTACCTCCCCGCACTTCGCCAACTCTTCGCCCGCCGAGCCAGCCGACACTAAATGAAAAGCTGAAATTACGAAATTTTGAAACGCTGAAATCTCAGACCCAAAGAATGGGCTGCTTCAGCTACCCTCACACAGTCCCATATCCGATCTTCCATATCCTAAACCAATGTTTCTCGCACAAATGCCAAGCACACCACAGCTACCGCCGCTCCCGGAGGGGCCGTCGCTCGATCGTGTGCGTGGCCCGATCGAGGTTCCCGCTTACGAGCCTTGGCAAATCGCGCTCGCCATCGCCTGCGGCCTCATCTTCCTCAGCTTACTGCTTTGGCTCTTCCTGCGAGCTCGCAATAAGCCGGCACCTGCCATCCCCCCCTACGAGGCTGCCATGGCCGAACTCGATGCCGCCGCGCAACTGACCGCCGAAGACGACGACCGTTTCGCCGTGCTCAGCTCCCTCGCGCTACGCCGCTACTTGGAGAATGCTCTCGGCCTCCGCTTCAGCGCACGCACGAGCGAAGAGTTTCTTCGCAGTCTCAAAGGCGACACTCGCTTTGACCCGGACTTTCAAAACAAACTGAGCGAAGTGCTCGCCGCATTCGACCGCGTAAAATTCGCAGGACAGGCAATCCGCCCCGAAGAGCGTATCCGACTCACGGATACAGTGCGCAGCCTGATCGATCAAGTGCATCAGACACCACCAGAGAAAGGAGGCGGCCTGTGAGCTTCTTTCAGTTCGCCGATCCTGCGTTTTTATTCCTACTCCTCCTGCTCCCGATTCTCGCTTGGTGGGCTGGACGCATGGGGCCGGAAGCCGCTGTCCGTTTTTCCAGCACTTCGCTGGTTAAGGCGATCAGTCGCCACCGCCATAGCCGCCCGGGCAAGTTCCTCTTCGGCTTACGCCTGCTCGCGCTCGCCGCTCTGATCGCCGCGCTCGCTCGACCACAGATCGGACGCATGAACGACAGCACCGAAGCCGAGGGTATCGATATCGTGGTCACACTCGACCTGTCGATTTCCATGCGCGCGCTCGACCTCTCCACCCGCGACGACGTCGTCACTCGGCTCGACGCCGCCAAACGAGTGGTCGACGACTTCATCGAAAAGCGCGAGTATGACCGTATCGGACTGGTTGCCTTCGCAGGCAACGCCTACGTAGTCAGCCCGCTCACGCTAAACCATGACTGGCTCAAGCGTAACTTAAAGCGCCTGGAGCTCGGTGAGGTCGACGGTGGCAGCACCGCCATCGGCACCGCACTTGGCGCAAGCGTCAACCGCCTACGCGACCACGAGGCCAGAAGCCGAATCGTCATTCTGCTAACCGACGGCGAAAACAATGCGGGCAGCGTTTCCCCAATTGCCGCTGCCGAAGTGGCCAAAACGCTTGGCGTCAAAGTCTATACGATCGCGACCGGCAAAAAGGGAGATTCATATATCGCACAAACCGATCGATCCGGAAGAGTCCAACGCGATCGCGACAGGCAACCGATACCGCAGCGCAATTTATTTGGCCGCTACGTAACCCAAGAAACCAATTACGACGAAGCCGAGCTGGCCGAAATTGCCCGACTCACCGGTGGCCGGTTCTACAGTGCGACGAAAGACGGCGACTTGGAACGAATCTACGACGAAATTGACGAATTGGAAACCACCACCATCGAGCTGCGCTCCTACGCCACCTTCACCGAACTCTTTGTTTGGCCAGCCGCCCTCGGACTACTGCTGCTCGGCGTGGAACAGCTCCTCCGCAACACCCGCTACCGCCGCCTGCCATGAGTTTTGAAGAACCAGTCTGGCTCACCCTCACACCGATCCTGCTTTTGCTCTTCGGCAGCATGCTTGTGTATGGCTTCCGGCGACGCGATGCCCTGCTCAGCCGTTTCGCAGCCACCCGCCTGCTCGATCAATTAACCGAACAAGCCAGCCACTCGCGCACATGGATCAAGGCCGCCTGCGTCTTGCTCGCAGTGGCCGCCATCAGCATCGCCCTCGCCCGCCCACAATACGGCGTCGAGTGGTCGGAGCGCAAAGCGCGCGGCCTCGATATCGTCTTCGTCCTCGACAGCTCAAAGAGCATGCTCGCCACTGACCTGCGCCCAACTCGATTGGATCGGGCAAAGCTGGCCATCATCGATCTGGTGGAGCGACTGGAGAGCGACCGCATAGGACTCATCGCCTTCGCCGGGCAGGCCTTCCTTCAGACCCCACCCACTCTCGACTATTCCGCATTCCGAGAGAGCCTCGAAGCCGTCGACCCCAACATCATGACGAGCGGTGGCAGTGATCTGGGCAACGCACTCAAAGAAGCCAGCGAAGCCTTCCCCTCCGAAAACAACGTCAAAGTCGCCGTCCTCTTGACCGATGGCGAAGACCTCGGCGGCAACGCCATCGAAGCGGCTAAAGCTGCCCACAAGGAAGGCATCCAAGTCTTCGCCATCGGCATCGGCACACCCGAGGGCGAGTATTTAAAAATCCGCAACGAACAAGGCATCGAAGAATTGTTACGCGATGCAAATGGGCAACCCGTGCTCAGCCAGCTCGACGAAGCCACCCTCCAACAAATCGCCCAGCTCACCGGCGGCAGCTACAGCCGTTTAAGCAGCGACTCACTCGACCTGCTCTATAATTCTGTGATCAGCACCCTCCCTCGCGAAGAGCGCGCGTCCGAGATGCAGGAAATCCGCATCGAGCGCTTCCAATGGGCACTCTCTGCCGCCGCCATCTTCCTCGTATTGGAAATCTTAATACGCCGCCGACGCAGTGCCGCCATCCATGCCAGCCTGATCCTATTGGCCGCACTCAGCCTCAGCCCGTCCGACGCTCAGGCACAAGACGTCGAATCGGAACCACAAGACGCCCGCAGCCTCTACAACGCCGCCTACGAATCGCTCAGCGCCGGCGAATACGAAGCCGCCACCCAACTCTACGAGACCGCACTCTCACAGACTGAAGACCTCAGTCTGCAACGCAACGCCCTCTATAATATGGGGCACGCCACTTACCAACAAGGCCGCACCACCTACAGCAGCGGCGATCCCCAAGCCGCCCTCGAACAAATCAAAAAGGCCGAAGAACTCTTTAAGTCCGCGCAAGAGATCGATGGCGACGCCTCGATCCAACAAGACCTCGAACAGGTCACCAAAGTGCGCGAAGCCATTGAGAAGCTCCTTGAGCAACAACAAGAGCAAGACCCGCAAGACCAAGAAAGCGATCAGCAGGAAGATTCCGAACAATCAGAGGACTCCGAAAAGTCCGATCAAGATCAGGAAAAGTCTGAAGACTCGCAGGACTCCGAGCAAAACCAAGACGACTCTCAGCAAGGCGATCAGCAGGAGCCACAAGATCAAGATTCTGGCGAAGAAGGTGAGAACTCTGAGCAGAACCAGGAGTCCGATCAGAACCAAGATGGCGAATCGAGCGATCAGTCCTCTCAAGATCAACAGGGTGAACAAGGCGAGCCCGGCGACGAGAACGGCTCCCAGCAAGACAGCCCCGACGAGCCGACCGACGGCGACCAATCGCAAGGCGCGCCAGAGGAACCGACTGAAGAACCCGGCGAAGACAGCCCCCAGCCTCAACCCGGCGACGAAAGCGAAGAAGGCCAAGACGGCGAACAGGCGGAGGTGCCTGAACCCAGCGAGGGCGAGGCGGGCGAAGAAGGCCAAGCCGCTGCCGGCAGCATGAGTGGCGAGCCGATCGAAGGTATGACCGAGGCCGAAGCCGCCGCCCTCCTCGACACCCTCCGTGGTAAAGAAACTCTACTCCCCTTCATTGACCAGCCACGCGGCGGCCGCCAGCGTGACATCCGCGATTGGTAATATTTTTAGCTATGCAACGTTTCCAGTTCATCACCTTCATTCTCCCATGGCTCTTCGTGCTCTCCGCTTCGGCCGAGATCCGCGTGACAGCCGCCTTCAATCCACCACGCATCGCGATGGGCGACCGTGCGCAATATGTCGTCGAAATCACAGAGATCAGCGATAGGCAGAATGTAGAACCCGAGCGCGTCACCAGTCTGCCGATCCCTCGATCCGGCGGCCTCGCGCTTGACTACGATCAAACTGAATTCATCTCCGCGAGTATCGATGGAGTCTCCGGTGTTACCCAGAAGATCAGCATCGGCGCTAAGCCGCCGCGCGTCGGCAGCTTCACGATCCCCACCTACACATTTCAGTATAAGGGGCAAACGTATCGCATGCCCGCCGCCACCCTGCAAGTCGACGAGCGCTCCGCCGATGCCGAGCCGACGACCGACGAGCTCATTTTCTTAAAGACCGACACACCCACCGAGCTATACCTCGGTCAGACGACCCCCATCCAGCTCAAGCTCTACATCTCTGAAACCGTCCGTTTAAACAAACTCAACGAATTCGACCGCAGCGCTGACGGGTTCACTATCAGCGAGCTCCCGGAAAGTCGCGACAACATGGAGCTCTACAATGGCCGCCGCTACCGCGTGCTCACTTGGCCGCTGACCATCACTCCCATCCAAACCGGCGAGCAAGATCTCAACTTCCAATTCACGATCACCGCCCAAGTGCCCAACTCAGACAACCGCCGTGATCCCTTCGGCGGCAGCGTCTTTGGCGGCAGTTTCAGGATCGAAATCTTCAGCCAATCCGAGCGTTTTAATGTCTATACCGAGCCGACCCAAGTGACCGTCCTGCCCCTGCCCGCCGCGGATCAGCCGCCTAGCTTCACCGGAGCAATCGGCGACTTCGCCTTAAAAGTGTACACCGATCGGGAAAGCACCAAAGCCGGCGAGCCCATTATGCTCTCCGTCGAGATCTCCGGTAAAGGTAACTTCGACCGAATCAACGCCCCCATCATTCCCGAAAGTAACGACTGGCGCAACTACGAGCCCGAATCCAACTTCCAGCCCCGCAGCGAGGGCAACGTCCTCCGCGGCACCAAGCGCTTCGACTACGTAATGATCCCCAACAAGTCGGGCACGCTCGAAATACCCGGCATCGAATTCGCTTACTTCGAGCCGGAGGCCAAACATTACACCTTACTCAACGCCCCGCCGATCCAGATTAAAGTCAGCCCCTCCGACCGGCCGGTCAGTGCGCCCACAACGACCAACCAAGCGCCCACAGCACCCACGACTGACGCCGTCCCCCAGCAACAAGAACTCAGCATGGAGGAAGCCCTGCTTACTCTCGATTACCGCCCACAGTCGAGCCAACGCAGCACTAAAAATCCCTTACAGAACATTCGCTTTTGGATCGTCAACGCCGCTAGCGCGCTCGTGCTGATCGGCCTCGGCTTCGCGCTGCGCCGCAAGCACCGCCTGCGAACCGACACCGCCTACGCCGAACAGATACAGGCTAAGCGCGAACGCAGCGCAGCAGCGAAGGCGGCTCACCAAGCCAAAGACGCCGACACCTTTTATGCCCACTCGCAAAACGCCGTCCGTCTCGCGCTCACCGTTCGTGCACAGCAAAACCTACGCACCGCCAACATCCACGAGCTCGCCGATGCGATGCAACGCGAAGGCCTCGACGACAACACCATCGATGCAACAAAACAACTTTTCGCCCAAGCGGACGCCCTCCGCTTCGCCGGCACGAAACCAAATGCCGACCTCCCCGCCGCCAAGCCAGCATTGGAAAGGATTTTGAAAGCGATATGATCACTCTATTTCCTAACAACTTACGGAAGCACGCACAGATTGTAACCGAGAGTATAAAACGAATTTCCAAAAAGTTCAATCGATTCCATGGGAGAGTCCAGCTCCGTCTGGACTACGTCGTGCCGTCGGCATCACAACTGCCTGCGCGGACGAGACAGAGCTCGTCCCTCCCGCGACACCTCCTATCAATTTCGATTTTTATCATCAGCTTGACCGCCCTCCAAGCCAGCGACTTTCAATCCGGCATTGAATCGTATCAAAATTCCGAATACACTGAAGCAGCAAGCGCCTTCCAAAGCACCCTCGCCTCCGAGCCTAGCGCCGCCGCTCACCACAACTTGGCTCTCAGCTATTATCAACTCGGCGAGCCAGCCAGAGCCACTTGGCAACTCGAACGTGCCGTGCGCCTCGACCCGCTCAACGAGAGCTACCTCTTCAAGCTCGGCGCCCTGCGCCAGCAGCTCGGGCTCTACGAGCTACCCGCCGAATGGTGGCAAAGCGCCGCCAGACTCTTGCCCCAAGGCACCTGGATCTGGATCGCCAGCCTTAGCGGGTGGGTGCTCCTCGCCGCCATCGTCTTGCCCAAGATCAGCGGGAAGCATCGCCCCATCGCGCTCAAGCTCCTCGTCGGGCTGACCGTGGTCAGTATCCTCCTCAGCAGCGCCGCGCTGACCATCCTCACCACACAACAAGCCGACGGCGTCGTTGTCAGCGAAGAAGCCACTGCCTTGCACCACGCCCCCGCGAGCGCCGCCCCCGAAGCGGGTCTCGCCCGCCCCGGCGAACGCGCCCGCATAATAGACGCCCACGGCGACTTCCTGAAAATCGAAACCGAAGCGCAAATCACCGGCTGGATCTCGAAGGATGCGTTTGGGGAGTTGTAAACGTCAGCCAAACACCTGCCTCCGCAACCCTTGGATTGTGGCGAGGTCGCCCCAATCGGCACCGCGCATAGGATTGGGCTTCGGGGGATACTTCCTTCCACGCTCCAACTGCCAGGCTCCGGAAAAACTACGAACAAACTCTTTTGAGCCAAGAATCGCACCGTCACTGAAATAGCGGACGCGGCAACGCAACACGACAGCCTTTGAAAGTTTTCGGTCTGCCTCCTTCAGCAGTTTCAAAGCTTTTTCACGCGACATTTCAGAAAGACCCGCTTCCGCAGCCCTTTTGCCAAACATAAGTGAACGGTGCGCCCGCAAGGCAGCATCTGAGCGTTTTGCAACATGATCACTCCAGATCAAGAGCAGGCCGGCCTTTGCGCATACCTCGCCCACCACAGCCTCCGCATAGCCACAGAAACGGTAATCCTTCGGATCATCGACCAATCCCGCACGGACGGAGTTCAGATCGATGTAAGCGGCCATCGTCTGGAGCGGGTTACCCTGACCTTCGACCAGCACGCTTTTGAAACGCTCCGCCCACAGAGTGCCGTAGCGCTTGTGCGAACGGTTATACCACACGGAGAAGCGCTGTTTCACCGCCTTCATAAACTCCGACACATCCCCCATTCGCACGCGCAACTTCCGTCGGATCGCCTCCGCCTCATCGCCACCCGCTTCCAAGGTTTTCGCCATAAGCGTCGCCGAAGCCTGCTGATATTTCGTCGGCTTCGGGTAGAGCACCTTGTAGCGACGCATCAACTCGGCATCCGAAACCACCTGCCCGTCTTCCACCCGCACCAAAACGTGAAAGTGATTCGACATAATACAATACGTAAGCACCTGAACCCCGCAGAAATCGGCCACCTGACGGATCATTTTACGTAGTATTTCCTTCTCTCGATCCTCAAAGAGAAGCTCTCCATTTACAGTCCGCGTCATGCAGTGATACACCGCATCCACACCACTCAATTTTGTCCTACGTGTCCTCATCCAATAAATAAGTTATGCAGTCCAACCAGCATCGCGTCAAGTTTATTTAGCCTGTCCCTTTTATGATGTCCCTTTTATGAGATAGACGAGTTCGGCGAGCGCATTATTCCGAATCAGTTCGTTTAGGCGAACCAACATGCATCATCTGAATCACAATGACGTAGAAGCGTGAAAGCTCAGACATCTTCAGGCGAATGCGCAAGAGATGGAAAAACTTCCTCCGATCGTTTTCCAGTCAGTTGCATGTAAAGAGCGTCGGGGCTTCACTGGTAAAGACCGGATCCGCAGGGCTTAGCCTCGGTGGTCTTCACAAGCCCCTACTCACAACGGCTGTCGCCGACGTGCTACGTCCAATGCTTGATCACGTTGTAATAAACCCCTCCCCGACTGGGCAGGACGAGAGTCGTGCGATCGCGGCAAACCTACCCTTCGCAGGCTTGGTCAATAGCCTGAAGCTCGGCTTCGGATAACGGGGCTGCTTCGAGGGCGGCGATGTTGTCGAGAATCTGCTCGGGGCGGCTGGCGCCAATGAGAGTGGAGGTGACGACCGGGTCGCGGAGCGTCCAAGCAAGCGCCATTTGGGCGAGACTCTGGCCGCGGGCTTGCGCGATCTCATTGAGGGCTTTGATCTTGGGGAGGTTTTGCTCGACGGTGGGTGACTTGAGGAAACCGTGCTCTTTGGCCGCGCGGGAGTCGGCGGGAATGTCGCTCAGGTATTTGTCGGTGAGCTGCCCTTGGGCAAGTGGACTGAAGACAATGGAGCCGATACCTTCTTCGCGCAGGGCGTCGGTGAGGCCGTCTTCGATCCAGCGGTTGAAAATACTGTAGCTGGGCTGATGAATGATGCATGGGGTGCCGAGGTCTTTGAGAATACGGCTGGCCTCACGGGTGGCTTCGGGGGAATAGCTGGAAATACCGGCATAGAGGGCACGACCGGAGCGCACGGCGGTGTCGAGTGCGCCCATGGTTTCTTCGAGCGGGGTGTCGGGATCGAAACGGTGGCTGTAAAAGATGTCGACGTAGTCGAGCCCCATGCGGGCGAGACTCTGGTCGAGGCTGGAAAGCATGTATTTACGGGAGCCCCATTCGCCGTAAGGGCCCTTCCACATGTGGTAGCCGGCTTTCGTCGAAATGATCAGCTCGTCGCGGTAGGGACGGAAGTCCTGCGCGAAAATCTTGCCGAAGTTGCGCTCGGCGGAGCCGGCGGGCGGGCCGTAGTTATTGGCCAAATCGAAATGGGTAATACCCTGATCGAAAGCAGTGCGCAGCATGGCGCGGGCGTTATCCAAATCGTCGACGTCGCCGAAGTTGTGCCAGAGCCCGAGAGATATCTTGGGCAGCTTGAGGCCACTGAGACCGCAGCGGGCGTATGGCAAGGTGTCGTAACGGGTGGAGTCGGCGGTGTAGGACATTGGTGTTGTTGGTCGGAGGTCGGAGGTCGGAGGTCGGAGGTCGGAGAAAACTATAGCATCTTAATACCTCGGGGGAAGATTGAGGGCGTGGCAGGCGGCGCGCATCATGCTGTGGGCGTCGACTTCGGCGTGCGACCAAATCTCTAGGGAGCGGACGCCTTGGTGGACGAGCATGGAGAGGCCGTTGGCGGCAAGGAGGCCGTGCGCCCTCGCCTCTTGAAGGATCTGGGTGGCGTCGGGATTATAGATCATGTCATAGACCGCCCAGCCTTTGGGCAGGCGGGTGACGTCGAAGGGCGCGGGGTCTTCGGCTTTGAGGCCGAGGGAGGTGGCGTTGATGAGGACGCCTTTTTCCGGCAAGTCGGCGGGTGGCTCGGCTAGGGCGAAGGCTTGGGCGCGGCCGCCGTAGGGCATGGCGTTGACCACGCTCATGACTTGTTCGAGGCGTTCGACGCTGCGGTTGCCGATGTAGAGCTTTTTGCAACCTTCGAGCATGCACTGCACGGCGGCGGCGCGGGCAGCACCACCGGAGCCAAGGAGGATGACGGTGGCGTCTTTGATCGCGACGCCGAGGTCGGCTTTGAGGGCGTTTTTGAGGCCGTAGCCGTCGGTATTGAAACCGTCGTAGCCGTGCTCACCCCAGACGAGCGTGTTGACTGCGCCCATGCGCTCGGCATCGGGCGATACGCCGAAGATCAAGTCCATGGCCTGCACTTTGTGCGGGATGGTGAGATTGAGGCCGAGGAAGTTGTTCTTATAAAAGAGCGGGACGGCTTCGGCGAAATCTTCGGGCGCGATATCGAAGCGGTAGTAGGCCCAGTCGTTAAAGCGCGAATTCTCCATGCGCATCTTGGCGATGGCCGCGTTGTGCATGGCAGGACTGACCGAGTGCCGAATCGGATGACCAATCACGGCAAGCGGAGTGCCCGGGAAGTCGAGATTTCCGAGGTCGGCTAAGGTGTAGGTGAAGTTGGTGTCCATCAGTAAGAGTGGCGGTCTTAACAATCAGGTTCGATAGGCGAATTTTCGGGAGAGTAGCCGAAGTCGTGAGACTTTGGAAAGGCCGTCACTTGCGGTCAGATCGACCAAAATCTTACGATTTCGGCTACGGAAAAGAATTTTTAAATTATTTTCTTACGCAGGTGCGGGGGCTTCTTCGCCGGCGAGGCCGCCTTTGTCGTCGTCTTCTTTGGCGACTTTCTTGGGCTTGTCGTCGGGTTCTTCCTCTTCATCGGGTTCGTCGACGGCGATGACGCGCTTGACGATTGGTGAGCGCATTTCACCGTGCTCGATAATTTCGAGGACGTGCTTGCCGTCGATCGTTTCGTGCTCGAGCAAGGCCTCGGCGATGACGTCGAGGGCGTGGCGCTTTTCAGTCAAAATATCAAGGGCGCGGGCGTATTGATCCTGGATCAAGTCGCGAACGATGGTGTCGATCTTTTGCGCGGTTTCTTCGCTGTAGTTTTTCGTGCTGACGCCACCTTGACCAAGGTAGCCGCCGCTCTGGCTCTCGCCGAGTGCGACCATACCGAGTTCGGACATGCCCCAATCGCAGACCATGTGGCGTGCGGTGCGGGTGGCCATGCGGATGTCGCCGGAGGCACCGCTGGTTATGTCGCCGAGTACGATTTCTTCAGCAGCACGGCCGCCGAGGGTGCAGCAAATATCATCGATCAAGCGGCGCTTGGAATGATTGAGCGTGTCCTTCTTCGGCATGAACATGGTCGAGCCGAGGCTTTGGCCACGAGGAATGATGGTGACCTTGTGGACGGGCATGTGGCCGTCGTCGAGGATGCCTTTGATCAATGCGTGGCCGGCTTCGTGGAAGGCGATGATCTTGCGATCTTCGTCGTCCATCAACTTGCGGCGCTCGCGGCCGAAGGAGATCTTGTCGCGGGCTTCGTCGAGGTCGTCGGCTTCGACCGCCTTCTTGTTGTAACGGGCGGCGATGAGCGCGCCTTCGTTGAGAAGATTGGCGAGATCGGCACCGGAGAAGCCGGGCGTATTACGCGCGACGTGCTCGAGGTTGACCTCTTCGGAGAGGGCGATCTTTTTGGCGTGGACGAGGAGAATCTCGTGGCGGCCGTTGAGATCGGGCAAATCGATGGTGACCTGACGGTCAAAACGACCGGGACGGAGAAGCGCATTGTCGAGGACATCGGGGCGATTGGTCGCAGCGATGATGATGACGCCTTCGTGGCCGTCGAAACCATCCATCTCGACGAGGAGAGAGTTGAGCGTTTGCTCGCGCTCGTCATTGCCCCCGCCGACGCCGGAGCCACGGTGGCGACCGACGGCGTCGATCTCGTCGATAAAGATGATGCAGGGCGCGTTCTTGCGGCCTTGCTCAAACATATCGCGGACACGGGCGGCACCGACACCGACAAACATTTCGACGAAGTCGGAACCGCTGATCGAGAAGAAGGGAACCTCGGCCTCGCCAGCGACTGCTTTGGCGAGAAGCGTCTTACCCGTGCCCGGAGGGCCTACCATGAGCACGCCTTTGGGAATTTTACCGCCGATGCGCTGGAACTTCTTGGGGTCTTTGAGGAAATCGACGACTTCGGAGACTTCCTCCTTGGCCTCGTCGCAACCGGCGACGTCTTTGAAATTAATCGAGTCTTTCTCGCGGGTGAGCATCTTGGCCTTGCTCTTACCAAAGCTCATGGCGCCCTTGCCTGCGTTCTTAAGCTGGCGGACGAAAAGGAAATAGAGCAGACCGATGATGAGCAGGAAGGGAAGGAAGCTGATAAGTATTTCCTGAAAACCGGTGCTGGAACGCTTCTCGGTGAGCACTTCGCGGACGAGAAGAAAGTCGTCTTCAGTCAGGCGTCCGCGGGCGGTGAAGCGAATTTTGGACGGGACTTCGGTGGCGGGTGTGATGCCCTCTTCAAGATCAGCGAGGGCGGGATTCGTCATCTCGCCATTAATGACATAGCCGTCGCGACCGTAGGAAGGCTCGGGCTCCATGACGCCATCGTCTTGAGCGATCTGGCCGGCTTTGACAGCTTGAACGAGCTCGCTGATGGTGAGTTGCTTGACGTTGGCGCCGGCACCGGGGTTGGCGAACCAGATCGTTAAAATAGCAGCGACGATGACCAGATAAACGAGCAACACCTTGGGCTGGAAGCGCTGTGGTGAGCCGTTGTTACCGGATTCGTTCTTCTGTGGCTTGTTGTTCTCTGATGACATGAGGGGGTCAAAGTGGATTTGTTGTTTGGTAAGTCAACCTAAGAGCCGTGTTCGTGGAAGGGCGAATTTTGCAGCTTTCGGCAGGGGCAAAGCCCGGCACCCAGACGACTTCTTCGGAGGCATTTAGGACAAGGGGAAGCGTTTTTCGTTCCGCTTGAGGAATACGGCGATCGATGAACCAATCTTTGAGCTTTTTACCGCCGGGCGCACCGAGGGGATGGAAGCGGTCGCCCGGCTGCCAGGCACGAATCTCGAAACTGGACTCGTCGGCGCAAGCGATAAAGGCCTCACGCTGCGGGTCGATGCCGCCCGACTCGATTTGCCGGCGCAGCTTATCGCTCAGCTCGACGACCTCAGCCTGCATCAAAGCCCCAGAGGAAAGAAAGACAGGCTCGCCGGGCTCCAAGGTGGCAGGCTGGAGGGCTTGGTGCTGATCGGCGGCGTCTTCGTGCTCCCAAGTGAGCGTGTCGGGATCGATTAAAATAAAATGCGAGCCGGCGCTCATACGATAGTGCTCGCGGGGGCTACGTAGCGTCTCGAGCAGAAGATCCATGGCGGGTGCGCCGACCGAGCCGATCAAATCGTGCCCGCTTAACCACTCGGCGAGGGCGCGGCGCAAGAGCGCGGAGGGCACAGCGCGGAGAGAAGCGCGTCGCAAAGTGGGCGCGTGAGCGTAGGCCTCGGGCAGTTGTTCACGCGCAAGGGCATCGAGGGCGGCGGCGTCTTCTTCGAGCAGACGGCGGCTGCGGGCGGCTCCCAGCGAGGGGTCTCTGCCAATCGCATCTGCCAGATCGGGGATGATTTGGCGGCGCAGGGCATTGCGCGCGATACTGACATCGTCGTTCGAGCTATCTTCGCGCCAGGGGATGCCAGTCGCATTGAGCGCCATGCGGATATCGCCTGCCCGCAGATGTAAAAGCGGGCGCAGATGGGTGGGCTGCCCGTCAAAAGTCGCGACAGGACGGGGCGCAGCCAGCCCGTCGGAGGCGCAACCGCGGGCGATACGCTGGAGCTGCGTTTCGATAATATCGTCGAGCTGATGCCCATAGAGGATAAAGTCGCAGCTAGAACGTCGGGCGGCTTTGCGCAAAAAATCTAGGCGCAGCGCACGGGCGGTGGTCTCGGTAAAAGCAGCCTCATGATCGGGACGCACCTCGCTAAGGAAGGGTAGTTCGAAGGCTCGGGCGAGCGACTCGACAAAGGCGGCATCGGCGTCGGAGTCATCGCCCCGCCAGCGGTGATTGTAGTGGGCGACATGTAGCCGCAACTTCAAAGCCTCGGCTTCGGCAGATAAGACACAGAGCAGATAGACGGAATCCGCACCGCCCGAGCAAGCAATGAGCACATCGCCCGCGCCGTGCAGATGTGCCATAACAGTGGGCTCCAAGCCATGGTCGCCCACTCGCTCCTGTAGCGAACGGGCAGCTTGCGGCCAATTAATCTGTTTAGGTGCGTCGGGCATAGGAGCAACCATTCAAGACGGGGATTTTCGCGTTGGCGAGTTTTAGATGCGAGGTCGAAAGCGGCTGCGGCCTGCGAAGCTTGGAAAGCGAAGAAGGGTTCCCGTGAAATGCCCTTTGGGTGCTTCCGCTACAAAACTGAATTATAGTGTAGCGAGGTCGGGGAACCCGTTTCGACTGTAGATGCGGCAACGCAGGCGCTCGCGAGCGAGCACGCCACGGGATGCACCCAAAGGGCATTTCACCTGTGCTACGTTGCCAAATAGGTATGGCCGCGGAGTAGCTCGGCGTATTCGTCAAGCATGCGGGTGCCTTCGCGGGGTTTGATTTCGTCCGCCTTCGTCGCGCGATCGACCAGCTTCTTCATGCGACGGGTTAAGATATGGCCGTCGTATTGGGTGAAACCAAGCACGTCGCTCGCGGTGAAGCCTTTAATGCTGTCTTCGATGTAGAAGCCGTCCTCTTCGTCGTCTTCGAGGAAGACGTGCACTTCGTTGACGCGGCCAAAGAGATTGTGGAGGTCGCCCATGATGTCTTGATACGCGCCGACAAGAAAGACACCGAGATAGTAAGGTTCTTTCGGCTTGAGCGGGTGCAGGCGGAGGGTGTAGCGGATGTCTTCGACGTCAGTGAAGGCGGAGACTTTGCCCTCACTGTCACAGGTGATGTCGACGAGCGTGGCATCGACATCGGGGCATTCGTTGAGCCGCTGCAAAGGCGCGATGGGAAAGAGTTGCTTGCAAGCCCAGTGGTCGATCAGCGATTGGAAGACGGAGAAGTTGCAGACGTATTGCTCGGCCATCATTAACGGCAGGCTCTCCAACTCTTCCGGCGTATAGCTACCGTTCTTCGCTTGGTCGCAGAGCTCTTGGCAGATCGCCCAATAGGTGGCGTCGGCCTGCGCACGCTCTGCCAGATTGAGGTAGCCGAGGCTGAAGAGGCTATTCGTCTCTTCCTTTTTGTGCAAGGCATCGTGATAGCGCTCAAGCGGCGACGAGCCGTGCTCATTATCGAGGATGGCCTGTAAGTCGCGGAGGATCGGATTCACCTTCTTGCTCTTGGACGCGGGCTTGAGCGGAACGGAGGTCTTGGAGATGCGGTCACAGACTTCGGTGATCAGAATGGAGTGCGGCGCGACGATCGCCCGGCCGCTCTCGGTCACGATGTCAGGCACGTCGACCCCGGAGTCTTGGCAAACGGTTTTGATATTATAGACCACATCGCGCGCATACTCGCGCATCGTGTAGTTCATCGAGCTTTCGTAGTTACTGCGGGAGCCGTCGTAGTCGATACCAAGGCCACCACCAACATCCATGAGTTCCATGGGGAAGCCCATCTTCTTGAGCTCGCAGTAGAAACGCGCAGCTTCGACGGTGGCTTTCTTAATCGTCTGAATATTGGGCACCTGCGAGCCGATGTGGAAGTGAATGAGGCGCAGGCTGCCTGTAAGTCCGGCACGTTTGAGGCGTTTGGCCGCGTCGATGATCTCGGGGCTAGTCAGGCCGAACTTGGCGTCTTCGCCGGAGGAACTCGCCCACTTGCCCTCCCCGACAGTGGAGAGCTTGATGCGAAAGCCGATGCGCGGGGTGACCCCGAGCTTCTTCGAAATTTGGATAATGCGCGGCACCTCGCTAAGCTGCTCGACGACGAGGTAAATCTCCTTGCCGAGGCGCAGCCCCTGCAGTGCGAGGCGGATAAATTCGTCGTCCTTATAGCCATTGCAAATAATCAAAGACTTTGGGTCTTTGTGCATGGCAATAGCGATCATCAGCTCCGGCTTGCTGCCACATTCGAGGCCGTAGTTGAAAGGCTTGCCGGCGTCTTGAATCTCTTCGACGACTTCGCGTAATTGGTTGACCTTGATCGGAAAGACGCCGCGGTAGCGACCGTCGTATTTCTCGTCTTTAATCGCCTCGCGAAAGAGCTCATTCAGTTCAATGACGCGTGTATGCAAGAGGTCTTGGATCCGGATCGTGAGCGGCGGCTTTAGGCCTTTCCCAGCGGCCTCTTTGACAATATCATGAATGCGGATACTGCGCTGATCGCGCAAAGGGTGCACCTGCATGAAGCCCTTTTCGTCGATGGAAAAATGCCCCCCGCCCCAACGCTTGAGGCCATAGTAGTTCTCTGAGTCAGCGACAGTCCAGTGCGGTGTTGTGTCTTTGTGCGAAGCAGTCATAGTATTTACCGCGTACAGGGTGCGGATGCACCGCGCATATGCAAGTAGCAGGAACGCCGAAAACGAGCGCCTAAATTAGCTCGGAATAAGCGTCGGCCTGCAGCAATTCGGCCACTTGGGCGCTATCGCCAATGCGAACCTTCAAGAGCCAGCCTTTCTCGTAAGGATCGCTATTGAGGAGCTCGGGCTCTGAATCGACATCCGTATTGATCTCGGTCACCTCCCCATCCAGCGGCATGAAGAGATCCGAAGCGGCCTTAACCGACTCGACGACGCCAAAGGTATCTCCTGAGCTGAAGGACTCTCCTACCGAGGGAAACTCAACAAAAGTGATATCGCCCAAGCTCTCTTGTGCATAATCAGTAATGCCGACTGTGGCGGTGCCATCTTCGTGGATCTGGATCCACTCATGATCTTTAGTATAGAGAAGGGCTTCGGGAACTTGGCTCATTCAGTCTGGTAGGAAATCGACCTAATATAAGGACTAATTTTGAGCTTCGAAGAACTCAATGATTTGCTCGATAATGATCTTGTGCTCCAAAGGAGTGATCTTACCGGCTTCAAGCTGTGCGTCGGCGGCAAGGGCTTGTTGTGCCATGCGCTCGAAAGGATCCGCACCAGTCGAAGTCGGAACGAGGCCGCTCTTAAGCTCTGCCTTCATCGTGCCAGGCTCGAGATCGACGTAGTAGCCGAGGTCTTCCTGCAGGCCGAAGCGAACGAAGTTCTCGGCTTTTTCGTTGGGCACTGGAGAGAAATACTTCACTGCGGAATTATAGCCGTTCTTTTCGAGACGAATCTCATGGGTCAACTTACGGGGCAAGGCGACCTCCATAGGTGTAATACCAGTGGCCTCGCCGTTGATGTAAACACTGGCCTCCGTAGGAAAGGAGAGGATGATGACTTTTTGAGGCACGCCGCGATCAAAAGAGGCGCAGCCGGAAAAAAACAGAGCGCTGAGGCCGATCAGTGCGACGGTGAGGTATGGGGAAATTTTCATGCCAGTAGCTTTTGTTGTTAATTAAGTCTGGAGCTTATCGCCCCGAGTAAAATGCGGTCAAGACTTTAGCATAGGCTAGCCGACGAATTTCGCTGAGGGCTTTTTACCCGAATTAGTGCTTGAAACCAGCTGCGGTCGAGGCATCAAAGCAGTCACTTATTGTGTGCTTGATCTATGTAAACGAAGGTCACAACGACTTTCTTCGAGTGCACTCTGATAATGACCCTAGCCTTCATCTTAGCCATAACCTTCACAATCGGGGTTTCCGCTCTCTGCTCTGTCTTAGAAGCGATGATCCTGAGCACAACGACTGCAGAGATCGAAGGACTGAAGAAGGCTTACCCCAAACGGGGCGCAAAACTGGAGAAATACAAGCTTGGGCTCGAGGAGACGAGTTCTGCGATTCTAAGTCTGAACACCATCGCGAACACTCTGGGCGCGACGATGGTTGGCGGCCTCGCCGTTCAAATCTGGCCGGACGACAGCAATATTTTACTCAAAATCTCGACCGTGATGGCGCTCGCGATCCTATTCTTTTCGGAGATCATTCCTAAGAATGTCGGCGTACTCTACCGCCCCACCCTCCAGCCGATCCTCATTTTCCCACTGATTTGGCTCTGCGCTCTGATGGCACCCATCTCTACGGTGGTCGGCATTATAGTGCGTTTCACCCTGCGCCCCGGTGCCACCGCGACCGATAGCGATGAGGAAATCCTACTACTGGCGGAGAAAAGTGCGAAAGAAGGCACATTGACGGCGAATGAGCGGGATATGATCAATAATGCGCTGAGTCTCGACGAACTACTGGTCAACGAGATCATGACCCCACGTACCGTCGTGCTGGTGACCGATGGGCAAGAAAGCGTCGCCTCGCTACTGGCAAAGAGCATCGAGATCCCTTTTGCACGGATCCCCGTCTACGAAGACCAAACAGATAATATCACCGGAATCGTCCGCCGAAGGGACATCCTCGGTGCTAAAGCCGAAGGCAATGACGCAATACTCATCAAAGAGTTGGCCAACGAGGCCATCTTTGTTCCCGATAATGCAGCTGCCTCGGATGCCCTACAGACTTTCCTGAAAAACCACCAGCAACTCGCGATCGCGGTGGACGAGTTTGGCTCCATGTCTGGCGTCATCACGATGGAAGACGTGATCGAGCATATCATCGGGCAGGAAATCTTCGAAGACGACGACCCTGCCGTGGACATGCGCGAGCTCGCACGCCGCCGACAGTTTGCAGAGAAGCGTAAACAACGCCGCGAGGGTTAAGCCGTGCTCGCGAAGATTGCCAGCGGGCTACAATCCGGAGAAGCGGCTAGATCACCTAAGAGGGATCTTTCCGGCTTTGATAGCGGAGTAAGGCCTCTTTGAGATCTCCCATCGTGACAGGCTTGGTAATGAAGTCATCCATACCTGCATCACGGCATGCCTCGCGCGTCTCTCCGAGAGCGTTGGCGGTCAGCGCCATGATGTATGGCTGCGAATCCATGGGCAGTTCCTCCCGGATCTCGTAGGTTGCGGCGATACCATCGAGTTCCGGCATCTGCAAATCCATAAAGATGAGATCAAATTGCTCAGCATGCACCATATCGACAGCCTCCTGACCATTCTTTGCCCACTTGGCGGATAGGCCAAATCGCTCAAGTATCTTAGTCGCGAGCTTATGGTTTGTTGGGTCGTCTTCCGCCACAAGAATGCGTGGGAGCGGATCGAACTGCAGCTCCTCCGCATCCGGAATGACAGATGGGAGCGGAGCAGCCGCGGCGTCGGCAGCCACATTCTCCTCGATATACATGGTGAAGGTCGCGCCTTTACCAAACTCGCTCTGGACTGAGATCTCCCCCCCCAGCATCTCCACGATGCGACGACTGATCGCCAAGCCCAACCCCGTGCCGCCGTATTTACGCGTCGTCGAGGAATCCGCCTGAGTGAACGCGAGGAAGACATCCTCCAGCTTGTCCTTAGGAATCCCGATACCACTGTCCTTAACCGAAATGTAATGTCGCCGTGCGGGCGGATTGGAAGAATCGTGATTCGACCAGACTTTGACGACAATTTCACCACTTGAAGTAAATTTAACTGCGTTACTGACGAGATTATTGAGCACTTGCTGCAATCGAGTTCGATCCGAATGGATCGTCTCGGGAACTGAAGCATCCACCTCGACCTTTAAATCGATTCCATTCTTCTCGGCATTCAGCTTAAAGAGGCTCGTCACTTCTAGGACGACTTCTTCCAAATGCACAGCTCCCAGCTCTAGGTGCACTTTGCCCGCTTCAATCTTCGATAAGTCGAGAATATCGTTAATCAATTCGAGAAGGATATTTCCCGAGCTGCGTATCGAGGCCAAGTCCATGAGCTGGTCTTCGTCCAAATCCGTATCCTGCAGCATTTCACTGAACCCGATAATCGAATTGAGCGGCGTGCGAATCTCGTGACTCATCGTGGCGAGAAAAGCGCTCTTTGCCATATTCGCCTCCTGCGCGGCATCGGCCAATTTCCGAGAGCGCACAGTCGCCATCTGAAGCTCTTTAGTGCGTTTACGCACTTTCTCTTCGACCTCTGCATAGCTGCGGCGGAGCTTCTCCGTCATGTCGTTAAAAGTGCGAGCCAGATCGTCGAGTTCGCTTTTGCCCGTGGCAGGGACTTGCAGATTAAAATTACCCCGAGCGACCGCATTGAAACTGCTGCGCAGCTGGTTGATCGGACGACTTATGCTAACTGAGAACCAGATAGAAAGGGCGACCGCACCGGTGAGCAAAATAATCGCGGTGCCCCAATAGATTAAAACGAGGCGTTCACTCTGGCGCTGGCTCTGTTGCTGCCCACGCTCGATCAGACGATTCACCATATCACGTAGACGCGCACCGTGGCTTTCCAATAGATCGACCGCTTCCAGTTCGGCTTTCGCCGCGACCGCAAACTCAATCGAAAGCGCACTCAAACCAACGCGTACATCATTCAGCAGAGTTTTGTAGTCTTCGATTTCGACCAACTCTACTTGCTCAAAAAGTCGTAGCAATTCAGTAATCGCCTCCTCGTAGGCAGACTGCGCGATTCTAAAGTTCGCCTGAAAGCGACTGAGATCGTTCTGCAAAAGCAAGTCTCGATCGATCACACTCACCGCTCGATTCAGCCAGCCCCACAGTTGACCATTGACCAAGACCAACTCATCCACCACTCGATGCGCCTCTCCGGGGTCATCGAGCGAATCCAACCCATTGCGTAGGGAAACTAAAATCTCCTGAATCTCGACATTCATCGCACCAAACCGGACAACATCTTCCCTTACTTTCAGATCCAGATTCGATAGAAATTCCTTGCTTTCAACTAAGCCGGAAAACACTTCGCGAAACTCCTCGACCCGTTCCAGCATGCCATTGACGAAAATGGACTCAACCTGATCGCCCTCCACCAGCACTTGACTAAGCGCACGTTTCGTTGCGCCAAGAGAATCCTCAACATAGGTAGCTCCAGTCAAACGCTCCTGGTAAATGCGGTGGCCAATCACGACATTGGAAATTTCCCGGGAGACCACATGTAGCCGATTCAAGCGCCGCTCTTGACGCTGCACTTCGTCCATCACATAGCGACTCAAGCCAAGAAAGGCGGCGAAGAGCAAAATGGCTCCAGACAGAGCGATCGCGATTTTCGTAGAAATCTTCATCAGGTGCTCGCTAGCGCAGCTCTCCTTTCGTCTCTTCGACTACGAATGCTTCGCCGTCTAACATTCTAGAAATACGGATGGGGGTACGAATCTGCTTTGGCAGATCCTCGCGAATTCCCCCAGTCACAGGAATGAGCCTGTCATCAATGTAGAAGGGATCGTGGAACTGCATCTCCTCTAAAGTGCGATACATCAGCGAAGTTTCCTCCAGAGAGTCTACGCCAGTACGCTGGAGACAAGCTATAATAAACTCCAATGCGTAGAGCTTCGTATCCGCCTCTTCACTCCATTCCTCAGCGAGATCGAGATAGCGCCCCTTGAGCGCCCCGTAGTATTCACTACGTAGCCCATCTGCAGGAGTGCCCCCCACATAGAAAACATCGTCACTGGCCTGCCCCAACTTGGCTAACAAGCTAGGATCTTGAAAATTCTGCGTGCAGATAAAGCCCTCATACCCGCCACTGCGCAAGCGATCGACAAAGACGACAAACGACTCAGGCGGACATCCGGCTATGATAAGCGCATCCGGCGAAGCCTCTACGACACGCTCCACCCGGCGACTCACACTCTGCATATTCATATCCAAATCGAAGGTTTCCTCCGAAACATCAAAGCGAGAGAGCTTCACTAAATTGAGACCATGCTTCGAGGCTAAGAACTCGGCGATCCCTTTCTGTCGAATGCCCTCATCGGTGCCGTAAGCCAAAATCAGCACTGAACTCACTCCTTCCTCAGCGCGCAGATGATCCAACAGGACGGGCAGACTCTGCTCCGGCAAAGGCATGCCCAAAATGCCCAAGCTGTCCGCACGCTGCAGTTCACGGTTAAAACCATAATGCACGTAAAAGACCCCTGTGCCATCCAAGACGCGGGAGGCCGCCGAGACCTGCGCATCGCCAAGCGGTCCAATGACGTAGTTAACCCCCTCAACCGTAAGGTCGTGCGCCACGCTCGCCGCCTGCGAAGCATTATAACCATCGTCCTTGATGACCAATTCGATCTGAACCTTCTCTCCATCCAAATCGAAACCGCCACGCTCATTGTGATAGTCGGCGACCACCTGCGCACAGCGTACCGTCGCCAAACCCCATGGGCGCGCGGGGCCACTCAGTGATGCGATAATTCCCACCTTCAGCACCCGTTCATCCTCCACTTGCTGCGGTCGGCAAGCCACCAAAGCACCCAGCAGGCAAACGCCTACAGTCGCGATGAGTAAAAAGTGCAATATTCGGCTCATTGTTGCAGGTAGAAAATAATCCTATCGTGTATAAGGAAAGCAAAATCTAAGTATCCATCTCCATTCAAGTCGGCGGTCACCGTTTGGCGCGGCTCCAGCTTACCACCTGTGCGCCCCTGATAGTGCATGTTCTGCTCAAAGATCTCCCAGTATAACTGACTTTGCAGCCCCTCCTTACCTTTACGTAAAATCTCGACTACATGCTCATTACCATCGACCGCGACGAGGTCGAGCAAGCCATCCGCATCGAAGTCACCAGCGGACACATGGCTGAAATAGACCTTTTCCAGCTCCGTCTCATAGCTCTCACCGACTTCGCGCGTCCAGCTATCCGCATGCGCAGCAAAGTACCAGAAACGATCCTCGCCGTAGAGCACGTAGGTATCTTCCACCTGCCCCAGTCCCTCGAAGCGCGACCAACCGGAGAGCTCGATCGAACCCGCATCTTCCGTATTTCGGTAGCGGAGCACCCCATCCTCATCTCGGCTTAAAAACTGAAATTCTCCCTCTTTCGGCACGTAGAGCACGAGCCCCTGCAGGCCGTCCGAATCGACAGAGGGAATCACTGCGCCCACTTCGTCACCACTACGGCGAGCGTTGTATTGATCCACCATTTCCAAATTACCGTCGCTAAAACGGATTGCTCGGGCAAAGCCCTTACGCGCCGCCACGAGCTCCGGACGGCCATCGCCATCCACATCGATCGCCGAGATCTGCGCAGGCGAGACCCCCTTGAGCAAACTCTCGCGCACACTCGAGCGCGCGCCTACAATTTCGAGTTCATAGGCTTCGCCGCCAGCGGCAGGAGCCAGAAGCACCGGAGCCTCACGGGATACAAAAAGCATGAGTCCGGCGCCGCGCTCACCAAAGACGTCGAGCGCGCGAATGCTAGAGGGCTTACGCTTCACATCGGGCAAATCCATCTGCAGGACAATCTCCCACTCAGAGCTAAACTTCTTGCGCTGCGCCGGCTTGGCAATGAGCAGCTGCATACCGGCCTTCGACTCATTGACCAGCGCCAGCTCGGTATATCCGTCTTGATCCAAGTCAACCGCCTCACAGACCAGTGGCTCGCCGTCGCCAATCTCAACCAAACGCGGGAAGGAAACACGACCACTCTGATCGAGCTGACTCACACCAAGCGTTTTCTCCTCGCGGCTCAAAGCCACGACTGCGTCACGCTCTGAATCAAAGAAACGGCCGGCACTCAAAGAGGAGATCGCCGAGAAAGTCGGAAAACGCTTCGAAGCCAAAAAGCGACCATTCTCCTTGAGAAAGACCATCAGCTCCGAGCCGGCAGGGTTAGCCACTTGCAGGTCACGCTCACCGTCGCCGTTGAGATCTCCAAAGGCATAGCGCGCCCCCTCCTGCACCTTCTTAAAGACAGGGTAGATCTGCGGCTGCACCCCTTCGAGCGGCAGCTCACTCTCGATCGCTTCGCTCGATGTAATATCAAAAAACTCAAGCGCCCCACTCCGCGAATCGACGGAGACGAAACCAGTAGGCGCGCGCTTACCTGTGGCCAGAGGTGCATACATACGCACTGGGCGATCCAACACGAAGCGCCGCTCCGCGCCGAAGCCTCCGGCCTCCAACTGCTCGCGCATGACGAGCGATTGCTTTCCCTCCGAAGTTATATAACAAATCTCAGCCAAACCGTCGCCCGTCACATCTTCGATTTCCAAGTTAAAGGGATTCTCACCCGTTAGAAAATACACGTCCGCATCTTGAAGCTCGCCGGACGTATTCTGGGAAAAGACGCGCACTGCATCTGCGGTCAGCAAGACAAGCTCATCGCGCTGGTCACCGTCCACATCGACGACCTTAAGCGTACTGTGCCAGCCGAGTGCATCGAACCCGTCAAACTCCTGTGTGTCGATCCATTGCCCACCCTCGCTTTGAAAGCGCACCGTGAGCGGCACATCGCGCGCCGTGTAGGCTAGATCCACCAAGCCGTCGCCATTGAGATCGCCGATACCCAGATCAAACATCGGGAAACCAATCGTGACCTTCTCCGTGTCAAAGTGGGCATCTTCGAGCACTGGCTCCCAGCGGTCACGCTGAATACTGCGCTTGGCGCCGACCGGCGCGTCTTCCCCATTGCGCTGGTAGAGCAATTCGATCTGAGCGGTATCGTTATTGATCACCGCCATGTCGAGCAGCTCATCACCATCGAGATCGATGACCTGCAAGGCGCGCGTCGACCAGTCGAGCTTAACGACCTTCGGCTCACCGAAACCAAAAGCAGCCTCGCTCTGAGCGGAAGCGACGCCAGTAATCAAAACGGACGCGGCAAGCGCGTGGAGACAAACTTTCAAAAAATCTATTCCAAGCATTATTCAGAATCCTCCCGCTGTAAAATAAGTGCGCGACTGAACAAGCCATCTTCCGCCTCGTTCGTCTCCGAAATAAGATTAAAGGGCACAGACAGATCTCTCGGTATTCGCTCCGCACTTAGAGCCGTAGCCTCGCCGCCCAATTGGCTGGTCTCCACCATCGATTGAAAGATGGGGATCATTAGTTTTTCCAAATCAATAAAGGAACGAGAGACCGCGCCGGGTTGGACGATACTGTCAAAAAGTGCTTCGGTTTCGGCGAGCTGCCAAAAGCCATCTTCACCGGCATCCAGCGCAGTGAGCACCTCCTGCAAGAGTCCAGCTCGGCCGATACTAAGTATGAAGTGTGAGCGCGTGATCACATAGCTGATCAAAGAGTCCGGAGCTGCGGGGTTCGGCGCCGCCTGAAGCGTATGGATGGTTTGTCCGGCAAAATCCTTTGCCACGATCTGCTCCCGGACGCCGGGGATCAAATCCTTGAGCGCTTCCAACGCGCCCGAAAGCGCCTCTGCATCCTTTAGCGCAACGACAAAGACTTGATCTGGCTCCATCATGGCGCCCCCCTCGCGCACCGCCTCGGGCAGGATCGAAAGCGTCACCATCTCACCACCGAAGTTCTCCAGCAGCGCGGCGCGAAAATCGATACCGGTATTATTGCGGATCGTTTGCAGTTGTGCATCGATCTGGATGCGCACCATGGGGCTGGCTGTCGTGAGCAAAGTTTCCAGCTCCGTCAGCATCGCGCTGAGATCGAAGTTCGTGATGGATGAGGAGAAGACTCCTTTCGGCACATAGCGTCCTTCCGGCAGTGGTTCATCTGCATACGTCAACAGCTTCAATATGCCCGCCTTCTCTCGGTAGATGAGACCGCTATGCGAGCGAAGCCCCTTGTCGACCAAGTCCAGGTCAAAGAAAAAAGCCTGCATAGACTCCAGCGAGAGCGCCGCGTTTAAGCTCTGCTCGTTGATTCCAAACATGGCCACGCCACCTTCCATGGCATTGCTCAAGAGCTCCGCATTCAAGGGAGGCATAATCGCTTCTAAATTAATATAGACTTCCAGATCGCCGCGGCCGCCCTCCTCGCGCGAGCGCAGGTAGGCTTCGTTTTCATTGAGCGGTGCCTCTGCCCCGTCTAGAATCGACTCGACGGCGGAGCGTAAGCGCGTCTCCGGAGTCGCCAAAATAAAGATCCCATCGACCAGAGCATAGCCATCTTCAATATACGTATCCTCACCGTCGAAGGTCTCATCCATATAGAGCGTCTCCCCCATAAATGACTCTTCGATCAAGGTGTGCTCAATCGCGGGGTTGACCTCTTTCTGGCTCTCGGCGTTGCGCTCGAACTGTATTTGCATGAGTGCGGCCATCTTTTCCGGCTCGCCCGCATACTCGGCCATGATGACCAACTCGGGGCGCTCTGCTTGCTCCAGCACGAGCTCGGGTAGATTATACCAAGCCGCCGCAGCTTGCCCGGGCAAGAGCTCGAACAGCTCGTCCCAGGTCAGGCCAAACTCTTCTTCCAAAACGTCGGTCACGCTCTCCTCTTCCGGCTCAGCCTGCAGATCGATGAGCGGCTCCAAGAAATCCTTCACCTCAGGAGAATCGATCACCTTTGCGAAGGGGTGCGCCTCCCAAGACGCGCGCGACTCAGCCATGCTGCGAAGGGAAAGGTAGATGTCGACATCGTCGCCGACGAAGGAATTCAAGGGTGCCGACTGAAGTGCCGATGCCGCAGCGAGGGCACCCAGGAGAAGGGAGATTCGGGGTTTGAGCATAGAAAGGCCTTTGAAAAATTCGTAGAGAAGGTTCGGTAGGATTATTTCACCTTAGGCGGGCTTAGGTAGCGAAAGCCAGCATTCGGATTGCGCGGATCGAAGGCGTAGGCATCTCGATTATCGATAAACGATTTTAAGATGCCCGAAGAGATGGAGAACCCAAGCCCCTCCGCACCGACGGCGGCGATCTTCATATTGTTCACGCCGACCACCTCGCCCTTGAGGTTGAACAACGGACCGCCCGAGTTGCCGGGATTGATCTGGGTGGTGGTTTGCAAATAGAGGCGACCGTTAATTACACGGTTGGCCACGCTAATGATCCCCTCCGAAACGGTGCGATCTAGCCCCAGCGGGCTGCCGATGGCAAAGACAGTTTGCCCCTCCCGCAGCCCTTCGTCGACCTCAGCAAGGGGCACGGTGATAAAGGATGTCGGACTGTCCGTCTCGATTTTGAGCAGAGCCAGGTCCAACTCCGAGCTCGTCGCCACGATGCGGACATTATCGTAGGTCACCTTCGAAAGTTCGTTGGTGCCCTCTTCAAAGATTGTGATCGAAATACGGTGCTCGCCCGCGATCACGTGATCGTTGGTCACCACGTAGCCATCCTTATGGATGACGAAGCCCGAGCCCAGCCCGGTCGGCGTCTGCACCAGAGCGACCGCCTCGCCCAGCTCGTCGACCCAATCGCGGATCGTTTGATCACCCCGGTCGGCCGAGACCTCGTAAAGTGTTTCAGAAGTCTGCGCCTCGTCAGGGAATTCACCCGTCCGCGGATCACGCGCCTGCACCTTGGCAATTGAGGGTTTCGGCACAGCCAGCACATCAAAGCCAAGATCCACATAGACCGTGTCGGCTCGATCGAGAACGACCTCTCCTTGGACAGTCGACCCATTTTTTAATTCAATTGAGTGGAAGGCATGCGCCATCGCCGCACTTGCAAGAATCATAACCGAATAACTCAAAAATCGATGCATCCGGTCAGAAAAGCGAAAAACGCGCCACACGCCAACAAAAACACCCGAAAGTCAGCGGTCTTTACAAACGTAAACCGCTGAAGTGCACCCGACCGCCCCCCTCCGGCCAATCCCTGCCACTACAGACTGTCCAAGGGACTCCGCACACCCACTCCCGGTTTCTGCATCACATGCGTGTAGATTTGCGTCGTCTCGACACTGGCATGTCCCAATAGATCCTGCACCGTGCGAATATCCACGCCATCCTCGAGCAAATGCGTCGCGAAACTATGCCGCAGCACATGGCTGGTGATTTGCTTCGTCAGTCCAGCCCGTTTGACCGCGTCCGTCACCGCTCGTTGATAAGCATTCGGCAACACATGATGCCTCCGCCGCAATCCGCCACGCGGATCTGTCGAGATTTGTCGACTCGGCCAGAGCCATTGCCAGCGCCAATCCTTACCCGCATTCCGGTGCTTGCGCGCTAAGGCCGCAGGCAGATAGACGCCAGCCTGACTCCCATCAAGTATGTCTTGCTCAAACAATTCATGAACCGACTCCAAATGCGCCTTCAAGGGTTCTATCAACTTTTCAGAAAGCGGCACGACCCGGCTCTTTCCCCCCTTGCCATTGCGAACCACGATTTGATTACGCTCAAAATCCAAATCCATCACGCGCAACCGGCACAGCTCCGATATGCGCAACCCGGTCGAATACTGAACCTGAGCCATCAGGAGCTTCTCCCCCTTCATCTTGGCAAAAAAACGACGCGTCTCGGCCTTACTCATTACCACAGGGATCTTCTTGCGCTTCTTAGCGCGCACGTAATCCCCAATGTCGCCCAGATCCAGTTCAAATACCTTCTCCGCGATGAAAACCAACGCGTTTAGCGCCTGTTTCTGCGTCGATGTAGCCACCTCCCGCTCCTCGGATAAATAAGTTAAGAACGACTTCAACTGTTCTGCCTTCATATCGACTCCCGCCTTCAAGCCACTCTGGCGCACAAGGTCTCGATACCAGCCCACATACGTTCGTTCTGTAGTTAGCGCCAGATCCAGACGACGCATGACCTTCAGGATTTCAATTTCATCCTCAGTGCATCCCTTCATGCGCTCCCCGTTCGTATCATTCAACGACTCATACGTTCCCCCCGAAACTAACTTAGTGACACTGATATTGCTGCCTGTGTGATCAAATTCATTAACGACCCTATCTCCAGCAGCCCCCTCACTAGCGGACTGACTAACCTTCTCGCTTTTGACCTCCCTACGACCATCACTTCTATGCTTTTCAACTCTCACACCTTCAAACTCCGCGCAAGGCGCGGCTTGCGCCTTGCCCGTCACGAAAAACCACCGAATCGGCTCCCGCCACCGCTCCACCATCCAGTCATTCGCCTGCTTCTCTACCCGCGCCCAGTCGATGAAATCCTGTGCCGATTGCACGGTGCATCCCACACTATGACGATGACACCAACTCAAATACCAACGCAACGTCACTTCATAACTCTCGCGGTCTTTCTGCGGCAAATCCGAGGCTCCCAACACCTCAGCCCAACGGGGAAAATGTATGGTTTTCATAATGAAACCAATAGTGCTCATTATTTCACCACTATCAAGTAAAAACTAATTGAGTGCACGAATCGCCGGAAACTAAATATCCACTTGCAGTATTCCAAATCGCACAACCCATTAATATAGAAGTAACTTACAACCCGTCGAACAGCGTAAGTCCATCTTTATAAAAAGTGATATCATTCACTCAGATTCAAAAACACCGCGGACTGCATGAATCGCCGGAAACATAAACTTGATATCACACATAATATTGACTTACCTACTGACTATCCAACCGCCCGCAATGCCCTGACAGCACTAAGCCCCAGCCATACGAATCAAACGGTTCCATCAAATAAGACCTCACAATCAAACAAAACACCAACCCGAGTTATCATTCACTCAGTGAATGATATAACACTGATCTACAGAAGAAATAAAATGACCGACGATCAAAAGCATTTTGAATATCTAAAACTTTGGTCAGAGCAAAGTAAGTTATTTTGGTCGAGACTCCAGACGCTTACGGCGTTTAACGTGGCCGTTTTTGCGGGCTGGTGGAGCGCAAAGGAAATTAAAAATATAGCTATTGGAATTCTTGTCATGGGACTGATATTTAATCTATCTATCCTAGTTACGATACTAAGAGATGCGGACTATATGGAAAAATTAAAAAAGTGCTCTTGGAGTGTATTCCCAGACTGCCCTCCAAAATGCTGCTTTTTGAGAGCTAGGCCATGGGCGTATATCACTATTGGCTCACTTGCCTGCGCCACTTTTGTATTACTTGGCTATTCGCTATCATTACCCAGTTCAGATTCACCAAACAAAAAAAGCCTCCCAGAAAAAATAGAAGTCCAGCACAGCCCAATAGACCTGCAATTAAAGGTGAGCTTGGGAGGCAAAAGCCAGCTAGAGTTGATCCAAAGCCCAGGGGAGTCCATAAGATTACAAGTGGAAGCGAAGCCTCTTCTGGTTGCCGTTGAAGACCCGCTAGATAGTCCACAATCCACAAAGCTAGGCGAATCGGAGTAGATCCAGACGGTCGTATCAATTCCGTTCGTTCCTCACTGCATGATACACCTCGACGATAGACAAAAGAAAGAAACAAAATGCTTTGGGATATAATTCAGCAGTGGAAGATTGAGCAGACTCAACGAAGTGTTGAGGCAGCGAAAAAAGAAAGTCGTGATGCTCTCGATAGATCGCAGGACTACGCCGAGAAGGTCGGGCAGCTGTCACTGGCGACCCAAGCAGTTTGGAGCTTTTTGAAAGAAAAGCACAATCTGGACGAGCAGGACTTGATGCAGAGGATGGAAGAGCTCGACCTCATGGACGGAAGAAAAGATGGCAGAGTCGCTCCTCAGGTAGTCACATGCCCTTCATGCAGTCGAAAGATGAACTCGAAGAATATGAAATGCATGTTCTGCGGGTGCGAAAATCCACAATTCAACCCTTTCGCCGAATGAGGTCTATCCAGTCGGTCGTATCAACTTCGTTCGCGCTGCTCACTGCGTGATACACCTTAGCGTTCTAGAAGATAAAAAATGAATCAATACGAACCCCAACCAATCGCCACGCGGTCATGGATGTTTATACTATTCATCATCTCATTACCGCTAATCAATTTCATCATCGTCCCGATACTTGCCCTAACCGAACAAAATGAAACAAAGAAGAATTTCTACTGCGCGATCGTCTGGTGGTTCGTAATCCTCACTCTTTTGAATTTAATAGCACTGGGAATTTTCTTTGGTGCACCTTACATTTTGGGATCCTTTTAACCTGCTTAAAATCCCTAGAACCAGTCGGATGACTCAATGAGTTTCGCTTCCGCTCACTCATCAGTCTCCTCTACGTTCTGAGAAAGAAATGAGAATTAATATATCCAGACTATTTGGAGCCCTAGGCGTTGTGTATGCAGTCTTTTTTCTAATCATGACACCAACAAAAGAGATTGGATTACAATTGATTGATTCACTAGTGATCATAACACTTTCGGGGTTGCTAATTGCCTCACAAAGGAAGCCAGAACCAGTCGACGCAGACAACCAGATAACCCGCCCTTAAAACTCTAAAAAGCAACTGGACGATTGACCATTCAGGCTGGTCGTCTGGTCTTTACGTTCACTGATCAGGATGAGGATGAAATATTACACTTCGAAACACTGAACTCACGGAAGCAGAATCCTCAGAACGCCACACTCCACAGGCTTAAGAATTTACATTTTGAAAGTATGCGACATTGCACTCCACCATGCTTTAGACTTCGAGCCGCACAGAAGCACACTGTAAATCTCAGCAGCGACACTCCTCTATTACCCTCCAAACACAAACGCGTTGCATAAAACAATTGGCTATAACCATGAACAAGACGGAGCAGGACAACCCAATAACCCGCCCGTAAAAATCTAAAAACCAACAGGACTTCGAACTCGTTAGGCGGGTTGCCTGTCCTCCACGTTCTACACTGAAATGAAAACTTGCATCATCTTACTTATCTTAAGCACGACTCTTGCATTTGGGCAGCAAGCACCAAAGGAAAAGAAAAGCATGAAAATCGAAGCGGTCGAGCTACAGAGCTACACCGCAGTTTCCGATTCGATCGAAGCCATCTCAGTAATGCTGGAAAATGAAATTAGAGACTCGTTTTCAATCCCTGACAGTGAATCTCTGGAGCGCTATAGATATTTCGTAGACTGTGGAGCTATGAGAAAACGAAAAGTGAATGGTAAGGATGAGGTATACATATCAGTCCACTTTGGTTTGGATAGCACACGAATGAAGGGCGAGCGCCCTGAAGGAATACCTGACTTCGTGCCGATACCTGTCGATGACACATATGGAACAGAATATGTCGCGACAGTATCATTGAGAGCCGGAGATCTAGTCTTGTCGAAATACGAAAAGTAGAACCAGACGGCACAGGTCAACCCATGTAACCCGCCCGAAAACCCGAGAATCACTTGAACCACTAACCCGTCAGGCTGGGTGCCTGGCCTCCACGATCTACAAAAAATGGTAAGCATATTCCATCTATTTCCTCTATGTTGTATGGGGGCTGGTGCAGCAATATTGGCACTAGAGGGAAACGAAAGATTTGGTGTGACCGGAGCTATTGTCGGCGGATTAATTGGAGCACCGATCGGTTACTTTGTAGGACACATACCATGGATAATATCGAGTGCTGTATATGCACGCTATTTAAAGAAAAGCTCTACCGTAAAATTAAAAAGAAAACTGAGTGAAGAGTATTATGTGGCACAATTGCTAATTGCTGAACTCGTCGTAAGAGGAGAGGATGTTGAACAGTTTTTTCCACATATCACTGACATGCTTAAATCATCAAATAGAGATGAGAGAATACACGGGCTAAGAAATCTTCAGATTTGGTTCCCTCGCATGGCTTCCCGATTAAACCAATTCGACACAATGGAAGAGACGGAAGCACTTAAAGATGCTCTGAATGAGCTTTGCAAATGTGATCCCGACGCAGGCCCTATCCTAGAGACAGAAAGGCAGATCCAGACGCAGTAGCCAACACCTTTCGCGCTTCGCGCTACAGGCGTCGGCTATGCTCCACGTTGGGAAAAATATGAAAATTTTCGCTTTTACCGGTCATCATTGTTCAGGGAAGTCTTCTCTCTCCAAGATGTTATCGAAAGAAATACCTTCAATATTACTAGAAAAGGATCTCCTACAGAACGCCTTCAATCAAAGTAATGGAAACAACAGCTCGACGGAAGCCGGCTACATTGCAATGTTTGATATACTCCGATCCAATTCACAAAATCAGTTCCCCGTAATCCTTGATGCGATTTTCCCAAAAATTGAGTATCGAAATGTCGTTAATGAAATCGCGATAGAATCAGGCTATGAGCTTCAATGGATACATACCTGTTGTAGTAACACACCCATTTGGAAATCTCGCATTGAAAATAGAAAAAATAATTTGCGTCACCTTAATCTCTATTGTCCCAGCATGGAAGAAATACAAGAAGCCCATCAGAAATATCAGCCTTGGGATTCACACTCAAACGTTCTTTGCATTGATACATCGGATCCAATAGAAAACAATTTCGCAGACCTCGTTAATAAATTAAATAATTCATGTTCAAGAACTCAAAAACTGCAATCTCGGTCACTGGAATTATCTCAATCACAGGAATCATTGCTGCCATATTTACCTTTTTTGGAATTCAAGGGAATTATAAGGTCGGAATAGCAGTCTGTGTTTTTGTTGGATTTGTTATACTTCTCGTCTTACTTCACGCGTATGTAACTAGTCGTATTAGAGCAAAATATGCTTCACTCGAGGAGTATCTCGGGGGAAAGTCTGACCAGGTAGAATTTCTAAAATGCGATTTTTCTTCTGCTGATCGACTTAGGATTTTCTTAGAAAATAACATTAATGAAAACTCCCCGCTAGTAAAGCGTAGGTTGAAAGTCGAGATCTGCATTAGAGGCCGGGGTAACACTGAAGCTGATCGATATAAAGAGAATGTTGATAGATTAACCCAATTATTTGAACGTTTCAAAATTCCTTACGTAATCTATTTTGTCGACTGGGATTATTTCATGCCTAATGGAGTAATCATAAATAATAAAGATGCTTTAATTGGATTTTACAGTCGTCCTGACGGCCTCACGAAAAACTTTTCTCCGAAGCTGTTGGAGGTCTCTCGAGGATTAAGCGATTATCAGGATTTCCTGTATTCACTCCTAAACACGACCCATGAAACCCTCAAAAGTAGAAGTTCCCAACAAGTCGAGGGTGGACAATAGATTTCGCTGGCGCTCATCTATTCCACCTCTCCACGTTGGGGAAGAATACATGAAAAAGACATTCACAGTCCTGATCTCACTAATGATCGTCCTATCCCTCTATGGGGCAGATAAAAAAGTGAATAAATCACCGACTGCAGGATTTAAAGATCCACCATGGGTTTGGCATACGTGTCCGAAATGTGAGAGCTTAGACGGCGGATGCTACCCAAAGAATACAACTTCAAGTTACCGAACAGAAAAAGGGAAGAAATGCACTCACCAGTGGAAACGAATCACAGAAAAAGACTTTAACCAGAAATGGAAAGAGAAGACCGGAAACGATCGAACACCTAACCCTGATTTCGAACTATTCGGAACGAAACCCCAACCAGTCGAGTGACTCAATGAGTTTCGCTTCCGCTCACTCATTAGTCCTCTCTACGTTAGGTATGAGAAAATTCACAATATTCATTCTATTCATGTTGCCAGCATCAGCACATGCTGCTGATGAAGCTCTGGTTACACTCAGATACCCCCTAAAAATATACACCCCTTTTCACATCCCAGAAAGCAAAGAAAAGAAACCCAGGCCAGCTGATCTCGATGGAGCGCTTGCAGCGATCGGGATCGAGATCACGGAAGAGAATGGGAAGTATTTTCACTTCGATGGTGAAAACCTCTACCTAAGAGCGACGCCCTCTGATCATACAAAAGCAAAGAAAGCAATGGAGACAAAAGGGAGTCCAATCACCGACGAGAAAGAAGCTAAGGTGTTAAAAATACTTCAACAGAGAAACCGAGAGTCCTCAAAAAATGAAGACCTAACCAATCGGAGTGAGCAATAGATTTCGCTGGCGCTCATCTATCGCTCATCCTCCACGTTCACAGAAAATGAAAATTGACGAAAGCGAAGTTGAGAAAATGGGAATGATCCTTGTCGGCGTTGGGATATTCCTCGTTTTTATTGGAATTGACGGCCCTCTGATTGCAGGGTCGATCCTTTGCGGGGCGACCTTGATATCCCGACGACTTCAGCAAAAAGACATCGCTGAGGAATCGGAACTGACAGAACCAACCAAGTTAGAATCGGGTAGCGGGAGCCATCACTGACTCCCGCCCCCACACCACCGGCCATACGGTTCCGTAGCACGGCGGTTCCGGCGAGCTATCCGTTGGGATAGCGAAGGTGGATCCACTTTTCTTTGATCGAGGGACAGCCTTGTTCGGCAAGCCATTGATTATTCATAGCAATGCACACGACGCGCAGATTACTGCAACGCCAGTAGCCTTTGCGGCAGCGACTCGCTTGCTTGATCGTCTTTCGGTTGATGCCGAGCTTGAGCAGGTTGCGGAAGCGCGTGCGGGGCAAGCGCCACTGTTGTTCCGGTTCGCTTCGCACCCGGTCTTGTCGGCAGACCTCGGAACCAGTAGCACAGCCGCACACGGCGACGTAACCATTTATCCAGCGCTCGGATCTGAGCATACGGCACTCCGATTGCGTAGTAGCCAAGCCAGCCATTGACGTAGAGCCGCAGACGTTCGAGGCGCTCGCTCATGGCGATGCCCCAGCTGCGACTTGTGATGTGGCGGATGGTCTGCTTGAACGCAGTCAGTTTTGTATCCGCGCAGCGGATACGTGTGGCCGTGATGACAAACCCGAGGAAGCTGCATTGCCCTAGCTTGGCGACCTTGGTTTTGGCGGTGTTCACGACCAGTTTCAGCTTCGTTTCGATGTAGCCGCTGATACTGGCCATGACCCGCTCCGCCGCGTGTTTGCTTTTGACGACGATTAGGTTCCGAGCGAAGCGACAAGACCGGATCCGAAGGAGACCGGAACAGTCATCGGCATATCGGGCGAAACGGTGTCCGCGTTTTTCAAGCTCATGGTCGAGGTCATCGAGCATGATATTGGCGAGGAGCGGACTCAGTGGCCCGCCCTGTGGCACCCCTGCGGGCGTCGCCTCACGAGTTCCGTCAGGCAGGACGATGCCCGCCCGCAGGTAGCGTCCGATCAAGTGCAAGACCCGACCGTCTTCGATGCGGCGTCTGAGACGCTGCATCAGTTGGCAGTGGTTGACCTTGTCGAAAAACGACTTGAGGTCGCAGTCGACCGCGTAGCCGCGACGCTCGCGCGCGGCGGTTTGGATCGACTTCACTGCATCGTGTGCACGGCGACCTGGGCGGAAGCCGTAGCTGTGCTCACTGAACCGCACCTCAAACAGAGGCGCGACGACTTGAGCGATAGCTTGCTGGATCACGCGATCCAATACCGTGGGGATGCCCAGTGGGCGTTGCTCCCCGTTGCCCTTGCCTGTCCTCATCGATGTAGGAAGAGAATGAATGTTTCACCACCCGCTACGCTGGAGAGCACAGAGTCACGGAGAACAGAAAAAACGGCTCCGTGTCTCCGTGTCTCCAACGACTGCAAGGAGTGGGTGGTAAAAATAACCCAGATTTAGGAGAAGAAAAGCACTCGACCAAGGGACACCGCTTGACCAGTCTGGGACTACATCCAGTCGGAGCTGGTCAACCCCATTTACGCCGCCGGAAAATCCGAGAATCACCAGTAATCCAAAACCCTCGGGCTGGGGTGCCAGTCCTCGACGTATGGAGAAAGAAATGAAAGCCAGCTTGACTTGTGTGGCATATGCAACACACTAAATTACTATGAAAACAGCAGCTATTCACAGTCGCATCGACCCTGAGACTAAGGAAAAAGCGGAGACGATTCTCCATCGCCTAGGAATGAGCCCCACCGAGGCCATTCGGATGTTTTATACGCAGATCACTCTACGGAATGGTTTACCCTTTACTGTAGAAATCCCGAATAAAGAAACAGAAAGGGCTCTGGAAGACTCGCGTTCCATGCGCAATCTGGAGCGTTTTGAAAGCGTCGATGCCCTGATTGACAGTTGGAAATAAATGAAAGCGGTCATCCAAACCAGCCAGTTTAAGAAGGATATCAAACGCCTGAAGAAAAGAGGAAATGATCTCGAAAAGCTGGGAGATGTCATTCGACTACTTGCCGCAGATGAGCCTCTCGAAGAAAAGCACCGCGATCATGCTTTAATTGGGAGGTGGATTGGGTCGAGGGATTGCCACATCGAGCCTGACTGGATTCTAATCTATCGGAATGAACTCGAATCCTTATATTTGGAGCGCTCAGGAAGCCATAGTGACCTCTTCAAAAAATAGCTCCATCCAGACGGTCGTATCAATTCCGAGTCGCTGCGCTCCTCACCATGATACACCTCATCGTCAGGGAAAGAAAAGAAGGAAAGAGAACATGCGGGACTGCTCAGAGCCCACTGCGCTCTGATGTCACAGTGGAATATTGATGTGTCCAGTTTTCTCAGGACACATCACAGCCTAGTCGGAGCGCGAACAATGGCGATTACCGGCCTAGCTAGTCGATTCATCCTCGGCGCTTGGTGTCGCTCGCTCCCCCTAAAAGCGCCTACAGTGCGCGACAGGCACGGATCTGGCGGCTGCCGACTCGTGGGGCGCATAGGCTCCGGCTGAGTGGAGCACCATGAACACCGCGCCCACAATCATATCGGCTTTGATAAAATAGGGGTCCTTTCGCTCATTGTCGGCTCCCTTCGTTTCAATCCAGCCCCCGTGATGCGCGACGACTTGGTGTGCGATGCATTGACCACTCGGTGTGCGATAGAGCACAAGCATCCCCTTGCGAAGGTTTTTCAAGCGCGTCTTTTGCACAACGATCAGCGAGTGGTTGCCGTAAAAAGGATCCATCGAGTCTCCACGCGTACGATAGACCGCCCAATCCGGATTCGTCACCGCAATCGATTCGGCCGTCTGCAATACTTCAAGAAAAGGCACCGAAGACCTTGGAGCCGTCGCCCAAACCGCCGCGGCGAAGAAGAGGCCGATCAAGGTGAAACATGTGAAACGACTTACCATAAGCATACCGAATAGATAGCATAAACACTGCCAATGCGAGCTTATGTCGAAATACTGCCTCAACGAATTTTCGCCCGGCTACTGACGCCCCGACGCCGGATATAGCCAAGAATAACAATCAACGCAGTCGGCAAGATTCGAACCCAGGCTGATGGAGCGGTAGGATACCGCCGAGGGATGATTCGCTACAGAAAATATACACTTGTTCCTAGTGTCCGATAGGATAGGATTCTCGTGTTCTGCCTACCCCCTCACATCATCTCCCGGGATACCCCCGAAAGCTGATCCTCCTCAGCCCCGACCAATCTGAAGAGGCGATGCTTCGTAAACATCTGGAAAAGGATACCGCGGGCAAATACTCCCTGATCCACGTCGAGAATCTGAACAAGCTGCGCTCTTTCGACTTAGAGAGCATGTGCCATGCGGTTCTGCTAGATATGCGATTCGGCCGTGATTACTCGCTAGAGACGATTCACTACATCGGGGAGCTGCAAATTGGCGTCGCTTTAATTGCGCTCTGCCGTGATCACGAGCAGCTACAGCGCTACAAGGAGGTCATCCACATGCTGGACGACTACATTCTGGCCGAACACTTAGTCGACGGCGAGCTCCCCACACGCATCACGCACGCGATCCGTCGCCGACTCAATGAGCAAGCGTTGCTCCACGAAAAAGCACTCCTCCAATCGCTGCTCGATAATATCCCGGATGCGATCTTCTTCAAAGACAGGGAGAGCCGTTTCACCAAGGTCAACAAGACTATGGATGAGATCTACGGAAAGTTCCACAAATCGATCCTGGGGAAGACCGACTTCGATCTATTCGCCGATGAGCACGCCCGCCAAGCCTTTGAGGACGAACAGGAGATCATCCGCACGGGCGAACCGATGGTCGCCAAGCTCGAAAAAGAAACCTTCGAAGACGGCAGCATAAAATGGGTCAACACCACCAAGGTACCGCTCAACGACGATCAAGGCCGCATCATCGGCACGATGGGCATCTCGCGAAATGTGACAGACATTAAGAAGGTAGAAGATAGTCTCGCGCAAGAGCGCACCTTATTGAAGACGATTATCGACCACGCGCTGGCAGGCATCTTCGTCAAAGATCCGACTGGGCGCTACATGGTCGTCAATAAGCGCCACGTCCGCTATCTCGGTGCCGAGAGCGAGGCCGATGTGATCGGCAAGACGCTCTACAACTTTTTCGAGCACAATGAAGCGGCTCGGATTAGCGATGCGGATCGACTGATCATGGAAACGGGCAAAGGCGTCGAGAATATGGTCGACCATCGCAAGCGAGCCGATGGCTCGGAGCTGTGGCTACTCACAAGCAAGGTGCCACTGAAAGATGACTCGGGACGAGTGATCGGCCTCGTCGGCATCTCGCTGGATGTGACCGAGCAAAAGCTGAATGAACGCAAACTGAAGTCGACGATCCAGACTCTGGAGGAAACCAAACTACAGCTGATCGAGGCGGAAAAGCTAAAGACCGTAGGGCGCCTCGCCGCCGGCGTAGCGCACGAGGTCAAGAACCCGCTCAATGTCGTGAGTCTCGGAGCCGAATATCTGGAAAGCCGAATCGAAGAGCCAGAGGAGATGCTGCAGATCATACGCGACATGCGAGAAGCGATCAAGAAGGCCAACAGTGTTATCTTCGAGCTCCTGGACTACTCCTCGCCCCACAAAATCAGTATGGAGCCGGCCAACATTAACGAGCTGATCTCCCGCGTAGTGAGTCTGATGCGCCACAATTTCAATGAAGCGGGTATCGGAGTCGACGAAGTCTTGAACGAAAAAATTGAGCCCGTGCGGATCGATACCCCGAAAATGGATCAAGTATTTATCAATCTATTCCTCAATGCGATTTCATTCATGAAAAAGGGGGGCACGCTAACCGTGCGCACGGATCTGATCCGGATGAAAAGCGCGGGCTCGAATGTTTCGAGCGCGATGACGGAGCTCTTCCGAATCGGCGACCAGATCGTGGTCATCGAAATAATGGACACTGGGACGGGGCTCACGAAAAATGATGAAAGTAAGGCTTTCGACCCTTTCTACTCAACCAAATCGACCGGCGATGGCACCGGACTCGGACTTTCCGTGACGCGAAGTATTATTGATATGCACCACGGAATGATTACTCTTAAGAACCGTCAAGACAGCCCAGGCGCATGCGTTCGCATATTGTTACCCGCCGCAACCAACCAACACGAAAATGATTAAGTTCCGAAAATCGACCCCTGAAAAAGATGCCAAACGCGTGCTCGTCGTCGATGATGAGGCCAGCTTTACCCGGATGATAAAGCTCAATCTGGAAGGGACAGGGCAATACGTGGTAGAGACCCTCAACGAAAGCCGCCGAGCCTTCGAAGTGGCCAAAGAATTTGCGCCCGACATTATCCTACTCGATGTCGTGATGCCCGAGCAGGACGGGGGCGATGTGGCGCTGAGCTTACGAAACCGTAGCGCTACGAAAGACATACCGATCATCTTCGTCTCCGCGATGGTTTCGCAGGCAGAATCGAAAAAAGGCTTCTACCAAAGCGGCGGGGAGCACTTCCTCGCCAAGCCGGTGGATAAGGAAACCCTCTGCGGCGCGATTGAAACGGTGCTATCGACGGTGTAAGTGGTTCGTGACAAGCGTTACGCGGGTTCCCTAGATCTGACCGGACGACACGGAGGACGTCCCTCCCGAAATAGACCGGACGACACGGAGGACGTCCCTCCCGAAATAGTGAAAGTTCACAAGGGCTAGCGCACTTCGACAAGCTCAGGGCGGGCCGCCGTGCCACTAAGAGACTGATAAACTTAGCGCTTCTCGATCGGCACGTAGCTACGCTGCGTCTCGCCGGTGTAAATCTGGCGCGGGCGGTGGATGCGGCTCTTGGGATTTTCCGCGATCTCTTTCCAATTGGCGATCCAACCAGGCATACGGCCAATGGCAAACATCACAGTGAACATCTCGACGGGAATGCCAATGGCCTTAAGAATAATGCCACTGTAAAAGTCGACATTCGGATAAAGTTTGCGGCTGATAAAGTAATCATCCTCCAGCGCGGCTTGCTCGAGCTTGCGCGCGATATCGAGGAGCGGATCATTCATGCCCATGCTCGCGAGGATCTTCTCGGAGCTCTTGCCGAGGATCTTGGCGCGGGGATCGTAATTCTTATAAACGCGGTGACCGAAGCCCATGAGCTTGGCCTCGCCCTTCTTAGCGGCTTCGATGAATTTAGAGCCGTCGTCGCCCTTGGCGTGGATCTCTTCAAGCATCTTGATCACAGCCATGTTCGCCCCGCCATGTGAGGGCCCCCAGAGGGCGCAGACACCTGCGGATACAGAGGCAAAGAGATTCGCGCCACCGGAGGCAACCATGCGCACGGTCGAAGTGGAGCAGTTTTGCTCGTGGTCGGCATGAAGCATGAGGAAGAGATCGAGCGCTTTGCCGGCGCCGTGGTCATCCATCCATTCGTTGTAGGGCTCCGAGAACATCATGTGGAGGAAGTTGCCCGTGTAACGCTTGTCGGCCGGGTAGACAAAGGGCAGCCCCATCTTCATCCGGTAGGTCATGGCGGCGATGGTGCGGACTTTGGAAATGAGCAGCGCGGCAGTTTCGTCAAAGTGAGCCAGATCCTGCTCACGGTCGTTGGACGACATCTCGGGATAATAGGCACCGAGCGAATTGAGCATAGACGAGAGGATCGCCATCGGGTGGGCATTGCTGGGGAAGCCATCGAAGTGGCTATGCATACCGGTGTGAATCGAGGCGTTCTTGCGCACATGCTGGCGGAAAGCATCGAGACAGCCTTGGTGGGGCAGTTGTCCGTAAATGATAAGCATCGCCGCTTCGAGGAAGGAGGAGTTCTCGGCCAGCTCTTCGATCGGATAGCCGCGGTGGCGAAGGATCCCCTTCTCACCATCGATGAAGCTGATACTACTCATACAGGAACCCGTATTGCCGTAGCCCTCGTCGAAGGTGATGCAACCGCTCTTCGCGCGTAGCGTCCGCGTATCCAGAGCCTTCTCGCCCTCGGTTCCCTCAATAATGGGGAACTCAAAATTTTCGTTTCCAAGTCGAATAGTGCCGGTGTTTTCCATGGTAGTGGTCGTAGTGCTGCGTCTAAAGGGTCAGAGCAGGAAGCAAACCGAATCCTCTAAGTGCTAAAGCGATCTCAAAAAATTCCGGTATAGATGCAATCCTTTTGCCTGACTTTTTTCAGGGTGAAATTGAGTCGCATAGCAATTGCCCGAGCGGATACCGGAGACAAACTGCCCCCCGTAGTCCGTATGGAAGAGCGCGAGACCGGGGTCTTGCGGCTCAATATGGTAGCTATGCACGAAGTAAAATTGATCGATTCCGGAGGTGAGACCTTCGGTCAGCGGGGCGCCCTCAGCGAAGCTTACACTGTTCCAGCCCATGTGGGGGATCTTGAGCGAAGGATCGATCACGAAGCGTTTGACCGAGCCTTTAAAAATACCGAGTGCGGGCGTATCGCCCTCTTCCGAGTGCTCGAAGAGCGCCTGGAGGCCGAGGCAAATGCCGAAGAAGGGGCGGTCAGCCGCGATCCAATCGCGTATCGTCGAATCGAAACCAGTCTCCTCCAGTAGGCGCATGGTATCCACGATCGCTCCCTGCCCGGGAAAGACAAGGGCATCGGCCGCCCCGATCTGGCTGGGGTCGGAAACGAGGTAGGCATCGGCACCGACATGCTCCCATGCGCGCACCACGCTACGGAGGTTGCCCATACCGTAGTCGATAACAGCGAGTCGTGGTTTCAGTATGGAAGCGTCTTCAGACATATAGAAGCGCATCAAGCTGCCTAAGTCCGAGCAAGTTGCAAGCCGTCATGATTTTCGATTACGAAAATCAAAGCTTCTTAAATAGCAGCGTCGCGTTGTGACCGCCAAAACCGAGGTTGTTGCAGATCGCCACGTTGACGTCGGCTTCACGAGCGACGTTGGGCACATAGTCGAGGTCGCAATCGGGGTCGGGATCGTGGTAGTTGATCGTGGGCGGAATCTTGCCATCGCGGATCGAGAGCGCACAGACAGCCGACTCGATACCACCGGCAGCTCCAAGGAGGTGCCCGGTCATGCCCTTGGTCGAAGAAACCGCGACTTTATAGGCGTGATCTCCGTAAGCTTTCTTGATCGCGCCAGTCTCGAACTTATCGTTGTAAGGGGTGGAAGTGCCGTGGGCGTTGATGTAGCTGACATCGCTGGCCTCGATGCCGGCCTCTTTGACCACATTCTTCATGGCCGCGCCGAGGGCTTTGCCTTCGGGGTCAGGGGAGGTGATATGGTAGGCGTCGCAAGTGGCACTGTAACCAGCGATCTCGCAAATGATGTTGGCACCGCGAGCCTTGGCGTGTTCGAGCGTTTCCATAACGAGCACACCGGAACCTTCGCCCATGATGAAGCCGTCGCGGCCTTTATCGAAGGGGCGACTGGCCGTGGTGGGGTTGTCGTTATAGCTCGTGCTCATGGCTTTCATCGAGCAGAAGCCGGCGTAGCCGAGCTCGGTGATGGCAGCCTCACTGCCGCCGGCGAGCATCACGTCAGACTCACCGTCACGAAGCATATGGAAGGCTTCGCCGATGCTATGAGTGCCGGAAGCACAGGCGCTGACGATACCGAAGTTAGGGCCGCGGGCACCGACTTCGATCGCGACGACGCCACTGGCGATATTAGCGATGAGCGATGGAATCATGAACGGAGAGACTCGACGAGGGCCACCGTCGTAGAGGCGGCGACTCTGAGTCTGGATCGTGATCATGCCGCCGATACCGGAACCGATGAGGACGCCGAAGCGGTCGGCATCGAGCTTTGAAGTGTCTTCGATACCAGCGTCTTTGAGCGCAAGGCGCGAGGCGGCCACGGCAAACTGTGTGTAGCGGTCGTTACGACGGGCTTCCTTGGGATCCATGTATTGACCGGCATCGAAGTTTGAGCACTCCGCGCCCACTTTCGAGGGATAGTCCGTCACATCGAACGACTTAACCGTGTCGATGCCACTTTTGCCTGCGAGCAGGTTATCCCAAAAGGTTTCCACACCGTCACCGTAACTGGTCACGGCGCCGATGCCTGTTATCACGACTCGATTTCTTTCAATTGCTTCACTCATGATGTCTGTATAAAAATTAAGCCGCATTTAAGCGGCTTAATCGTAAGTTTGAAAGTAGAATTTTCTTATCCTGCCTTTTCAGTGATGTATTTGATCACATCACCAACAGTCTGAAGCTTTTCAGCGTCAGATTCAGGGATTTCGCCGTCGATTTCATCGCTGAATTCTTCTTCGAAAGCCATAATAAGTTCAACAGTATCAAGGGAATCGGCACCCAGATCGTCCAGGAAGGAAGCTTCTGGTGTGACTTGCTCTTCATTTACGTTGAGCTGATCGACGATGATTGTCTTTACGCGTTGTTCGATAGTTTGGTCTGACATAATTTTCTGTGTTTAGGTTAAGTTAAATAACTTGCTCAATGTGGCATCACATGACCATACCACCGTCAACTGTAAAAACTTGACCGGTGATGTAGCCTGCTTCCTCCGAAGCAAGGAAAGCGGTGGTGGCTGCGATGTCGGCGGCCTCCCCCATGCGCTTCATAGGAATGATGCCGACGATGGCTTCTTGCTGCTTCTCGTTAAGCTCGGCCGTCATGTCGGTGGCGATGAAGCCGGGAGCGACGGCGTTCACCGTCACATTGCGGGCAGCGAATTCCTTAGCAAGACTCTTGGTCAGCCCGATCATGCCGGCCTTGGCGGCGGCATAGTTGGCTTGGCCAGCGTTACCGGTCAGGCCGATGACGGAGGCCATATTAATAATGCGCCCCCAGCGTTTGCGGGTCATGGGGCGGGCGAGGTGCTTAATGAAACTGAAGCAGCTGGAAAGATTGGTCTCAATGACGGAATCCCAGTCGTCGTCACTCATGCGGAAGAGGAGTCCATCGCGAGTGATGCCGGCGTTATTGACGAGAATGTCGATATTGCCATGCTTTTCGAGGAGCGCTTCGCAGGCTTCCTTCACAGCAGCTTTATCCGCCACATCGAGGGCACGTGACTCGGCAGAGCCTCCACCAGCGTTGATGGCTGCGGCTACGGCGCCGCAGGAGCTCTCCGAACGGCTGATGCAAATTACGTGGTGCCCTTTGCTCGCAAATAGCTCAGCAATGCTTTTGCCGATACCGCGTCCGGCACCGGTGACTAAGGCGATTCTTTTCTCGGTAGTTTCACTCATGTAGCGCGAAGTTTCCGACAATTCGACAGTTTGGCGCAAGCCCAATGTTACCTCCAAGCAACATTGACAGTTCCACATCTTAACGACTCTAGTGCCTATATGTCAGAACACGAACCACAGCGCATCCAGAAGATCATTGCCAACGCCGGGATCTGCTCTCGCCGCGAGGCCGAGCGCCAGATCGAAGAGGGCAATGTCCGTGTGAACGGAAAAATCGCCCAACTCGGCGACAAGGCCACGCTCGATGCCGCCATCTTTGTAAACAATAAGCCGATTCTGCGCAAAGAGGAGCGGTCGATCACGCTGATCATGAACAAACCGAAGGGCGTGCTCTGCACCAACGCCGATCCACACGCCGAGCGCACCGTATTCGATCTCCTACCGCCCGACCTTCAGCGCCAACGACTTTTCTGCGCCGGTCGTCTCGATAAAGACAGCGAAGGCCTCCTCGTCATCACCAACGACGGCGACCTAGCCCACCGCCTCACCCACCCCAGCACCGAGATCGTCAAGCGCTACCGCGTCGTGCTCCACCGTGACTTCAATAAGGCGGACATCCCCAAACTATTGGCCGGCACCGAATACGAAGGCGATTTTCTCAAAGCCGAAAAAGTCATCCCCGCCCCGCAAATGGGCGAAGGCCACCAACGCCGGCTCGAAGTGCACCTCCACCATGGTAAGAAACGCGAAGTGCGCCGCCTCTTCGAGGCCAACCGCTACTTCGTCAAGAAACTCGTCCGCGTGCAAATCGGCGGCATCATCTTAAAGAATATACCGCGTGGCGGCATTAAGATTCTCGGCAAAAAAGACATTGAGCGCCTCTTCGGTTGATTCTTTTCCAGAGGTCAGAGGTCAGAGGTCAGAGGTCAGAGGTCAGAGGTCAGAGGTCAGAGGTCAGAGAGAACAACCCTTACTTGCAATAAGCCTAGTCAATCCGTTATTTGCTACATATCCAAATAATCAAATTTAGATTCCACGGACTGGCATCTGCCTACTGTCCACTGGCCTCTGCCCTCTGATATGAAACGAACGCTCTTCAGTTTCCTCCTCGCCAGCCTCTGCCTCTGTAGCAGTGCGCAGGCCGCCAAAGAGATCCTCCTGCGGCTCCAACCGGCCGCCGATGCACCCGTCATCGCCAAGCTCACGGCCAGCGAAAAGGTGATCCTCGACACCGCGCCCGCACCGAGTAACGCCGCACTAGGCTGGCGCCAAATCGCACTCCCCACTCCCTTCGAGGGCTTTGTGCCCGTGGCCACATTGGGTAAAAACTTCGAAATCGTCGAAGGCACTCCCGTGCACTACCTACCCACCGCCAACGCTGCTCAAATCACTCGCGTCGAAGCCGGCGATACTTACGAAGTCGTCCGCGTGAAGGAAGAATGGGCGACCGTCCGTTTCCGTAAAAATATCATCGGCTACTTCATCGACGACAGCATTGAGGAAATCGCTTTGGCCCCAAGCATCCGTAGTGGCGGCTTCAGCCGCCATCTGCAGCAGCCCGACACGGCAGCTGAAGCAGCCGCTACGGAGAGATCCGCACCGACTCCAGCACCCGCGCCCGTCGCCATCCCCGCGCCCCGCACCCGAGTGAATCCTGACCAACCCATCAGCCAGCTCAACCCCGACACCTTGCCTCCAGAAAACGTCATCTGGCAACCCGCCCGTAGTGGCCACCAGCCCCCAAATACGGCAGCTGAAGCAGCCGCTACGCCCGCTCCTCGCATCTCGAATCCCGAATCTCGCATCACCGACCTCATCGTCTCCCCCGACCAGACCCAAGCCCGCGAGGCCGCACCCGACCTCGGCCCCGCCAAAGAGCCCCGCCTCCTAACCGGCACCCTTCAGCGCCAGCTCGACAAAGCCGGACCCAACTACCCCATTCGTCTCCGCTCTCCCGAAGGCCGCCTCATCGCCTACGTCGACCTTTCCGGCATCTACATCAGCGATCTAAGCCCCTACCTCGATCAGAAGGTCTATATTCGCGGCCAAATTCACCCGATCCCCGACAGGCACAACCTGCTCGTCATCCTCGCCGAAGAAATCCGGCTCGCGGAATAATCATCATGCAACCGATCCAAACCATCACCTTCGCGGTCAACACCACCAAGCCCGGCGCAGAGGAGGCCGCCCGCTACCTCGCCGGCATTGCCGATTGCGAGGGTGTTAAGACCACGATCCGCCACGACTATCCGCTCCAGCCAGACGCCCTTGCAGGGCAAGACCTCTGCTGCGCCGTCGGCGGCGACGGCACTCTCCTCGGCGTGGTTGATGCCGCCCTCGAATCCGGCTGCGCCGTGCTCGGCGTCAATATGGGTAAGCTCGGCTTCCTCGCCACCTTCTCGGCCGAAGAAGCCGCCAAAGATCTGCCCGAGCTGATCAAAGGCCGCTACGATATCGCCGAGCGCTCCGTGCTCCGCTGCACCACGCGTAATGGCGAATCCGTCTTCGGCCTCAACGACGTCGTGCTCAAAGAGACGGACGGCAGCGGACTCATCCGCCTGCAAGTATCTTCCAACGGGAACCCGGTTTCCGAATACCACTGCGACGGCCTCATTTTTTCCACCCCCACCGGATCGACCGCCTATAATCTCTCCGCCGGCGGCCCCATTATCGGCCCCCGAGTCAGTGCCATCGCCATGACCCCGATCTGCCCACATACGCTGGGTAATCGTTCCGTGATCTTCGACAACTCCTCGCAAATCCACGTCAACCATCTCGAACCCGGCCCCTGCCCCCGCATCACCATCGACGGCCGCGTTCGCTTCGCATCCGAGGACAATTTCCCCATCGAAATCGCCGTCGCCGACCGTAGCTTCCGTCTCATGCAAAACCCCGACCACTCCCACTTCGCCATCGTCCGCGACAAGCTCAATTGGGGCGACCCAACGATTCGCTAGTTTAACACTGTAGTGAGTGCGCTTGCGCATCTCCTCGAACCTGCGGCAGGCATCGAATCCTCCTCGCCTGCCGACCCACCGGGACATCCGCAAGCGGAGTCACTACGAGAAAACACCCTCCCGCATGAGTATCCTCGAAAACATCCCCGAAAAGCAGCGCACCGCCGCCCGCCAAGTCGCCGAAATCCTCCGCGATGCGGGCGGCCGCGCACTTTTGGTAGGCGGTTGCGTGCGCGACGGCCTACTCGGCATCCAGGCCAAGGACATCGACATGGAGGTTTACGGCCTCACCGCCGATGAGGTCGAAGCTGCACTCACGCCTCAGTTCCGCCTCGACACCGTCGGACGCGCCTTTGGCGTCTTCATTCTTAAAGGGCTCAACATCGATCTCGCCCTGCCCCGCCGGGAATCACGTATCGGCCCCAAGCACACCGACTTCGTCGTCGAGGGCGACCCGACCATGTCGCCGCGCGAGGCCGCTTCGCGCCGTGACTTTACGATCAACGCCATCAGCTACGATCCACTGACCGAAGAGCAACTCGATCCCTACGATGGCGTGGCCGACCTCAACGCCCGCCGCCTCCGCCACGTTTCTGAAGCCTTCAGCGAAGACCCCCTCCGTGTGCTCCGCGGCATGCAGTTCGTCGCCCGCTTCGACCTGACCGCCGCACCCGAAACCATCGAACTTTGCCGCGCCCTCTCCCCCGAGCACCTTCCGATGGAGCGCCTCTGGGAAGAGTGGAAAAAACTCATTCTTAAAGGCCAGCAGATCCGCAAAGGACTCCACTTCCTCAAAGACTGCGACTGGCTACAATATTTCCCCGAGCTCGAAGCCCTCGACGGCTGCGCCCAAGACCCACAGTGGCACCCCGAGGGCGATGTCTGGCAGCACACTTGCCACTGCCTCGACGCCTACGCAGCAGAGCGCCTCCGCGACGAGTGGGAAGACCTCATCGTCGGCCTCGCCGTGCTCTGCCACGACATGGGCAAGCCCGACACCACCTACACTGACGACACAGGTCGCATCCGCAGCCCCCGCCACGACGTGCTCGGCGTGCCCGTGGCCAAAACTTTTCTCGAACGCCTCACCCGCCAGAAAAAAATCTTCGAAGAAGTCCTCCCCCTCGTCGAGCAGCACATGCGCCCCCTCGCCCTCTACCGTGACGGCGCGGGCGACTCTGCCATCCGCCGACTGGCCGCCCGCGTCAAACGCATGGATCGCCTCATCCGCGTCGCCCACGCCGATAAAAACGGCCGCCCCCCGATCCAGTCCGACGGCTTCCCCGAAGGCCAATGGCTCCTCGACAAAACTACCGAGCTAGCGATCCAAGACAACGCCCCCAAGCCAATTCTCCTCGGCCGCCACCTCCTCGAGCTCGGCATCAAGCCAGGCCCTCATTTCGGCAAAATCCTCGACCGCGCCTACGAAGCCCAGCTCGACGGCGCATTTGCCAACGAGGAACAAGGTCGCGATTATTTAAGAAAACTTGTATTAGAGATACTATAGACGACCAATAGCAGGCTTATACTTTCGAGATGTTGATTGTCATGCTAGGGGGAGTCCCCTAAAAATCGAATCATGGTCAAGCATCTTGCGGCATACACAATAATTTGTTCCTGCATCCTCGCCCAGTCGACATACGCACTGATACGCGTAGATGTGAGCTCAGTGGACATCCTAGCAGCCGCGCAAGAATTCGATGGAACATTCCCTGTTGCCAACGTCATTGACCGCGACTCTGGATATGAGTTCAGCGACTACGCCTCAAACGCGCAAGGAACAGATACCTTCATCGATTTTGACTTCGGCGAAAACATCCAGTTTGAAGAGATCTCCTATGTCGACCGCGTCACCAGCGGAGGAGCTCAAGGTAGCTTTGCAGGAGGCACGCTCGATTTCGTCACTGGCTACAACTACATCTTCAGCACGGACGCGACCTTCGGAAACGGGGATGATGTCGTCGTCTCTATCACAGGCCTGACAGCACCGAGCAGCCCCAGCTCACCAGCCGACTTCACAGCCACCACAAACATCGCCTCGATCAACGCTCGTTACCTAAGGTGGGACGTCACTTCAATTGCGGGTGGGTCAACAAATACTGGGGCATCCAACTTTGAGTTCTACACCGTCCCCGAACCAGCACATGCAACCCTTCTACTGGGTCTCATCGTAATCGGGGCAGGCTTACGCCGCAGAGAAAGTCGTTAAATTCAAACTTGGACGTTGGGTCAACAGTCGCCAACGTTCCGTCCATGTCCAAGTCCCTCTATCTCCTCGACGGCATGGCGCTCGCCTACCGCGCGCACTTCGCCCTCATTCGCAGCCCCATTTACACCAGCAAAGGGTTCAACACCTCCGCCATCTTCGGCTTCACAGGCACCCTGATCGAGCTGATCACCAAGCAAAAGCCCAGCCACCTCGCCGTCGTTTTTGATACCTCCGCGCCCACAGAACGCCATGAGCTGCACCCCGAGTATAAGGCCAACCGCGAGGACATGCCGGAAGATCTCTCGGCCGCCATGCCCCACCTCGACCGCGTGGCCGAGGCCTTCGGCATCCCCGTGCTCAAGCTCGACGGCTACGAGGCCGACGACATCATCGGCACTCTCGCCCACCGCGCCGAGGCCGAAGGCTTCGACGAGATCTACATGGTCACCCCCGACAAAGACTTCGGCCAACTCGTGACCGAAAAGATCAAAATGTACCGCCCTGGACGCAAAGGCGACGGGGGCGAAATCCTTGGTGTCGATGAAATCAAAGAAAAATGGGGCATCGTCCGCGTCGAGCAAGTCATCGACATGCTCGGCCTCTGCGGCGACGTCTCCGACAACATTCCTGGCGTCCCCGGCATCGGCCCCAAGACCGCCGAAAAACTCCTCGCCAAATACGACACCGTCGAAGGCGTGATCGCTCACGTCGATGAACTCAAAGGTAAACAGCAGGAAAAAGTCCGCGACAACGCCGACCAAGCCCTCCTCTCCAAAAAGCTCGCCACCATCCAACTCGACGTCCCCGTCGAAGCCGACTGGGAAGCCATCACCCTCAACGAACCGGACAAAGACAAACTCGTCCCCCTCTTCGCCGAGTTCGAGTTCCGCACCCTCGGCAAGCGTATCTTCGGCGCCGACTTTTCCGTGCAGGAGGCTGCCTCCGACCTCGTCCTCATGAGTGAAGACGACGAGAAGGCCGCAGGAGCCCCGGGATCGCAGAATTCCCGTTCTGCATCACCGCAATTGGATCTCCTCCCCGACATAGCCTTCAAAAAACTGGCCGACCTCAAAACCAGCTACCGTATCGTCAAAACGGATACGGATCTCGCTGAGCTGGTCGATGCCCTCCGCGCCGCCGGCAGCTTCGCCTTCGACACCGAAACCACCGCGCTCAACCCCCGCGCTGCCGAGCTCGTCGGGCTCTCCTTTTCAACCCAACCACACAGCGGCTACTGGGTGCCCGCCACCGAAGCCGCGCTTGCCGCACTGCGCCCCGTCTTCGCCGACCCCGCGCTGACCAAGATCGGGCACAACCTCAAGTTCGACCTAGCCGTGCTCGCGGAGAACGACTGCCCCGTGGCTGGCGACTGCTACGACACCATGCTCGCGCACGCCCTGATCGACCCCGAGCAGCGCCACAATCTCGACACCCTTTCGGAGGACTTCCTCCAATACTCGACCATCCGTTTCAGCGAGCTCCTGCCCGACGCAAAAAAGGGCGAAGCCATCGACTACTCCGGCGTGGCCGAAGGCGACCTCGCCAATTACGCGATCGAAGATGCCGACGTCACCCTCCAGCTCTGGCAACTCTTCGCCCCCAAGCTCGAAGAGAGCGGCCAGGCCAAAGTCTTTTACGAGATCGAAACGCCCCTACTCCCCGTGCTCGTCGCGATGGAGCGCGAGGGCATCCGCATGTGCGAAGACACGCTCAAAGACATCGGCAGCTCGATCGAAGGCCACATCATCGACCTACAAAATTCGGTGTACGACGCCGCCGGCCGTGAGTTCAACCTCAACTCCCCCAAGCAGCTCGGCGAAGTCCTCTTCGATGAGCTCAAGCTCGTCCAAAAGCCCAAGAAGACCAAGACCGGCCAATACGCCACCAACGAGCAAGTACTCTCCAGCCTCGCGCCCAAGCATGAGATCGTGGCCAACCTGCTGGAATATCGCCAGTTGACTAAGCTCAAGAGCACCTACATCGACGCCCTCCCCCATGCCATCGACGCCAAGACCGGCCGGGTGCACACCCACTACGGACAAGTGCAGACCGCAACCGGCCGCCTCTCCTCCAACGATCCCAATCTGCAAAACATCCCCGTGCGCAGCCCCAAAGGCCGCGAAATTCGCAAAGCCTTCGTGCCGCGCGAGGGCTGGAAGCTACTCGCCGCCGACTACTCGCAGATCGAGCTCCGCATCCTCGCCGCCCTCACCGGCGACGCCGGCCTGCTCACCGCGTTCAAAGAAGGGCAAGACATCCACACCGCCACCGCCGCCAAGATCTTCGACGTCGCCCCAGAGGAAGTGACTCGCGACCAGCGCAGCACAGCTAAGATGGTCAACTTCGGCATCCCTTACGGCATCTCCGCCTTCGGCCTCGCCCAACGCCTCGGCACCGTCAGTCGCACCGAAGCGCAAGAGATCATCGACGCCTACTTCAGACAGTTCCCCGGCATCCCCGGCTACATGGAAGCACAAAAAGAAAGCGCCAAAGCCAAAGGCTACGTCGAAACCGAGTGCGGTCGCCGCCGGCACCTACGCGATATCAACTCCGGCAACGGCACCATCCGCGCCGCCGCCGAGCGCAACGCTATAAACATGCCCATCCAAGGCACCGCCGCCGACATGATCAAACGCGCCATGGTGCGTATCCAAAAATCCATGACAGCGGCGAAGCTCAAGAGCCGCATGCTCCTCCAAGTGCACGACGAACTCGTTTTCGACCTACACCCCGACGAGGAGGATAAGCTCAAGGAACTCGTCACCGAAGCCATGGTCGGTGCGCTCGAACTCGCCTGCCCGATCGAGATCGAAATCGGTCTAGGCGATAATTGGCTGGAAGCACATTAGAGTTTGAACATAGCAAGGGCTTCGCTTGCCGCGCCCTGAATAGCTCGAAGAGCGACGCTTGGGTGACGCCCGCCGCGTAGTTGGCAATACGACCAAACCCCTCACACGCTTTAAGATTCGGCATACCTCTTCAACCCCCTAAGCCGAATGGCACTGAGTGAAGCGTAGTGGCGGCTTCAGCCGCCATATCCGGAGCAGACCGCAAGGCCAGCAAACACACGGTGGCTGAAGCCACCGCTACACTTGGCAGCCCCGACTCGTTTCCTTAGGCAAGCGCCCAACCTAACTTTTCAAATTATAGGGCGCCACTTCCTCTTCCACTAGGATGGCCGTTTCACGGACAGACCAAAGATCACCGATTACCATTAACCGAAAATTTAGAAAGAATCACCTAATGACACCCGAAGCCAAAGCCATGCTCGCCGCCACACCAGGTGGCATTTTGCTCCGTGAGTTCCTGGAGCCCATGGGCATCTCCCAAGCCGAACTCGCCCGCCGCACCGGCATCCCGGCATCCCGCGTGACCGAGATCATCAAAGGCCGCCGTGCCATCACCGCCGAGACCGCCCTCGCCCTGGGTATCTTCTTTAACATGGAAGCCCAGTTCTGGATCAACTTGCAATCCAACTACGACCTCCGCCGCGTTCAGTTCGAGAAAGAGGCCGAGTTTCGCCAACGCATCCAACCCTACGAAGCTGCCGTCGCGGAAGACCCTACGGCTTATAACCCACAGTAACTACCCTCTATATCCTCAACTTTTTTATCGGTCTGGGCTCCAACTTGCCCATCCTTCCAGGCACTTTTTTGCACGTTCGGTTGCTTGCTGATTCTCCTTATTCATACTCACTTGCTCAACAAGCGATCGCGCGTTTTCGCTGTCCGCCCATTCCAACGCTTTGAGGAGTCGAGAATAGTATTTTGAACCATCATCTCTGGAGTAAACTCGAGTTACCCACCCCGTCACTGCATCGGACAATTCAGGAGTCCACTGGGCTCTACCTTTTGAGCTTGTTCACATTTAATACTCAATAACTGTACTGAATTAAGAGAAGCAAAATAGAAAATAAATGTCCATACGCCACACCTAACCCCTCACGGTTTAAAGGTCTTCACGCTCAACTCACTCACACTAGATTTAATAGTAGCATACGGCGTGAGCCGGATGACCACTATGCCAATGAATCATCGAGTTGACACTCGATGCTACGAACTTCGTAGTTTACCATAAAGCCCATTTGACAACTCGTGGCGCTCACGAAACGCTGCCCTCATGAAAGACACAAACGTAGCCGTCATCGGCTTGGGTATCATTGGTTCGATCTGGGCGAGGCATTACGCCTCGGAGGGAATCCTAACGGCAAGTTGGAATCGGACTCCGAAACCGGAGCTGGATCTCATGCAGGCTGAGTTAACGGACTGCCCAAAGGCCGCGCGTATACTGCACTTCTGTCTCTACGATGCGGACTCGGTGCGGGGAGTTTTGGAGCGACTGCTCCCGCAGCTCAGCGAAACGCATCTAGTCATTCAGTCGTCGACGATAGACGGGGCAAGCGCAGCGGAGTTTGCGCGCATGGTGCAAGGCACAGGCGCGCGTTACCTCGAAGCCCCCTTCACGGGTAGCCGCCCCGCCGCCGAACAGCGCAAGACGGTCTTCTTTCTGGGAGGCGATGCCACGGTGGTCGCGGACGCGGAACCGCTCTTAGAGCGAATTTCGGCCAAACGCTTCCATATCGGCGCACCCGAACAAGCCACGGCGATCAAGCTGGCGATGAACTTACAAATCGCGGGTATCAGCCAGGCAATGTGCGAGGCATTGACGCTCTCGCGCGAGGCAAACATCAGCGACGACGCTTTTTTTGAAGTGATGAAGGAGAACGTAGCTTGGTCGGGACTCGCCACACTGAAAGAGCCGAAGCTACGCACGAACGATTTCAGCCCACAATTTTCAATCAAGAATCTACACAAGGATATGCGCCTCGCCCAAAAGACAGCAGGGCGCCCGCTACCTGAGCTGGATCGAATCGTCGAGTGCCTCGCACAAACAGAAGCAGCCGGCCATGGCGACGAGGATTTTATCGCGCTGATTCGCATGCTGAGCGCTTTTTCAGAATAATCTGTAATTTTTCGCAACATCTACCGATTCATGATAGCTTAATCATTAAAGGATTACCCCACATACATCCTACTTTACACAAATTCTCAGATGCACTCCCAAAAGCCAGATAAGGCACGAGCTCACCCCAAGGCACGCCCTTTCAAGCACCCCAACAAAATGCCTTGGCGGGTTGAGAAAACTGAAACTCAAAATGAGGCTTCACGTGCGCTGGACGACATTCTCGCGTTGCTGGCTAAAGCAGATGAGAGCGAGTAGAGCTGTGCACTCGATTTACAGCTGAACGCCCGGCTTCCGACCATTCCCATGAGCTAAGATTCATGGACCTTGCAAAGTAATCTGTAATCGATCACCCGCCCATGCGATATCTCGATATGGGCATAGAACAAAAGAATCATCTCATCGGAGGCATTACTGGCGGTATCGGATCCGCATTAGCGGAAGCGCTCCACGGCGACGGTCACAAGGTGGCCGGCTTCGCACGTGACTCTGAAAATTTGAGTCAATTATCGGACACGCTTGGCTGCACCGTGCGGACTTGCGATGCGACGAATTCCGAGAAACTAACCGAGACAATTGAATCCTTCGCTGAGGAACTGGGCAGGATCGACAGTTACACGCACGCCATCGGCTCTATCTTTCTAAAGCCTGCACACCTAACATCGGACAAAGATTGGCTTCAGACGATCCAGCTCAATCTACACAGCGCCTTCTACGCACTACGGGCAGTTACAAAAATCATGTCCAAGCAAAGCTCTGGGAGCTGCGTCTTCTTTAGCACAGCCGCCGCGCAAACAGGTATCGCCAACCACGAAGCGATTGCAGCGGCCAAAGGCGGCATCGAAGCAATGGTGCGCTCCGCAGCCGCCACCTACGGCTCGCGCGGCATACGGATCAATGCCATTGCGCCCAGCCTCACGGATACACCCCTGAGTCAGCCAATTGTCGGCAACGAGCAAGCTCTAGAATTATCGAAACGTATGCACCCGCTCGGCTGTATCGGCGAAGCAAGCGACATCGCCAGCCTCGCAGCTTGGCTCCATTCAGACAACGCGAAGTTTGTCATTGGCCAGACTTACGTGATCGACGGCGGCATCTCAACCATCGTTCCCAAACCAAAGGCCTAGCGCGCTGCCGCGCGAGTGAGAGTGAAGGTGAAGGTGAGAGTGTCCGCCCACAACCCAGTGAACCATCCACATAGCGCATAAAACATGAAACCTATCCGACTAGTTTGCATTCTTACAATCGCCGCCTCCGCCACATCCGCCAGCGCGCGCGATCCTGAGCCGGCGTTTCCAGAGCGTATCGAGTTAAGCGCATCCGACAGCGCAGATAGTGCGCTGATCAAACTAGGTGAATACCGCTACGTTTACCGTCTGTTTTTTAAACTCTACGATGTCGCGCTTTACCTCACGCCCGGAACTAGCTTCGAGAATGTCTTAGGGGCCAGTACGAGCTATCGTCTGCAATTCCGCTATCTGCGGGAAATCGACAAATCCATCATTTTGGAATCCTCCGACAAGATGCTGCGCAAGAATCTGAGCTCTCAGGAGTACGAACAAATTGCCGAACGCGTAGAACGCATCAACCGAGCCTACCGCACGGTGAGAGACGGCGACCGTTCCTCCCTCACTTACCAACCAGGCACAGGCACCACCCTCCGCATCAATGGCGAGCCGATCGTCATGATCAAAGGGGAAGACTTTGCCCGACTCTACTTCAAGATCTGGCTAGGCGAAGAACCGATCTCAAGCACACTGCGCGAAAGTGTGCTTGGGCTGGCCGAGTGATCCGCAGCTGGTAGCTGCAGAAACGATCACGATTTTCACGAATCCTAATTTACGCATTCTATTTCGTGCTTCTTTGTTCCCCATTTACCCCCAGTTTTTGGGTTTTCTCCTTGCCATCACCTAACAGTTCACGACTTTGGAAGGCCTACGCTTATGGCTACAACCAAAAAGAAAACCGCTGCGCCGGCCAAGAAGTCGACTGCCAAGTCCAAGAACTTCGCCACGGCTCCCATTAACAAATCCCTCTCTAAAGAAGAGAAGATCGATCTCTACCGGACGATCGTGGGCATCCGCCGATTTGAGGAGCGCTCGCTGCGCGCCTACAATCAGGGAAAGATCGGCGGCTTCCTCCACCTTTACATCGGGCAAGAGGCCGTCGCCACCGGCATCGTCTCGCTCATGGAGGAGAACGACCACATCATCACCGCTTACCGCGACCACGGGCACGCCCTCGCTGTCGGCATGTCGATGAACGAATGCATGGCTGAGATGTTCGGCAAGCACACTGGTTGCTCGAAGGGTAAAGGCGGCTCGATGCACTTTTTCGCTCCCGACAAGAACTACTGGGGCGGCCACGGAATTGTTGCCGGGCAGACACCTCTCGGTGCCGGCCTCGCATTTGCCCTAAAGTATAAAGGCCTCAAGGGCTGTGCTCTGGCTTTCCTCGGAGACGGCGCAGTCAATCAGGGTTCCTTCATGGAAACGCTCAACCTCGCGTCGCTTTGGAGCATCCCTGTGGTCTTTGTCATTGAGAACAACGGTTACTCTATGGGCACCAGCTTGAAACGCTCCTCCGCCGAAGAGAACCTCGCGCACCGCGCCGACGGCTTCGATATGGAGTGGGAAGTCTGCAACGGCCACGACGTTTTTGAAGTTCGCGAAGTCGCCAATCGCGCGATGACCCGCGCCCGCGAAGAGCACAAACCTTTCCTCCTCGAAATTCGAACCTACCGCTACCGCGGCCACTCTGTCGCCGATGCGAACCACGAGAAATACCGCACAAAGGAAGAAATTGAGGAATACAAGCGCACAAAGGATCCCGTCAATGTGATCAAGCAGCAGCTTCTCTCTGATGGCACCCTCTCCGAAGACGAAGCGAAGAAGATCGACCAGGAGAAGAAGGACGAAGCCGAAGTCGCCGCAAAGTTCGCAGACGAAAGCCCCGTCGCACCACGCAGCGAGATCCAGACCGACGTTTACTGGGAAGTCGACAACGACACCGAAGGTAAGCTCAAGGGCACCTACTTCTTTAACGATTAATGGCGGATAGCGGATGGCGAAGCTGGACAACGAGCCTAGCCACCCCACCCGACCACTTAACTACTTAACAACTCAACTCTTTTCAAACCATGCCACTCATCACATACCGCGAAGCGATCAAGCAAGCTCTCGACGAAGAGATCCAACGTGACGAAAACGTCTGCATCATGGGCGAAGAAGTCGCTCAGTATAACGGCGCCTATAAAGTCACCGAAGGTCTCTGGGAAAAGCACGGCGATAAACGCCTGATCGACACACCGATTTCGGAAGCCGCCTTCTCCGGTCTCGCCATCGGCGCGTCGGCACTCGGCATCCGCCCCGTTATCGAGATGATGTTCATGTCGTTCAGCTACGTGGCGATCGACCAGCTCTTCAACAACGCCTCCTTCTGCCGCTACATGTCCGGCGGCTTGATGAACATCCCCATCGTGGTGCGCGGCCCCGCCAACGGCGGCACCAACGTCGGTGCGACGCACTCCCACACTCCGGAAAACATGGTAGCCAACCACCCCGGCCTGAAAGTCGTCTGCCCTTCCAACGCCTACGATGCGAAGGGACTCATGAAGACAGCCATCCGCGACAACGACCCCGTCTTCGTGATGGAAAACACCCTCCTCTACGGAGAGAAATGGGAAGTGCCGGAAGAGGAATACACCATCGAGCTCGGCGTGGCTAACATCCTCAAAGAAGGCACCGACTTGACCATCGTTTCACACGGTCGCTGCGCCATGCTCTCGCTGCAAGCAGCCAAGACGCTGGAAGAGAAGCACGGCTTCAACGTCGAAGTCGTCGACCTGCGCTCTATCCGACCTCTCGACGAAGAGACGATTCTCAACTCCGTCAAGAAGACGCACCGCGCCCTGCTCGTCGAAGAGAACAAGCCTTACTGTGGCGTCGACGCACAGATCTCGCACATCATTCAGCTCAAAGCATTCGACTACCTCGATGCACCCGTGCACCGCGTGTCGGCGATCGATGCACCGCAGATCTACGCCAAAGAACTCGAAAACTGGCAGATCCCGAACGAAGAACGCATCATCGAGATGGCGCTCAAGTGCCTCGCTTAAACGGCTAATCAGGAAGCAACATACGATTTGACATGACCGCCTAAAGGCGGGACTCCAACCCACCATGACCTGCGCAGCTCGAAGAGCATAGCGGGTTCCACCACTTAACGACCCAACCACTCAACAAACAATGGCTACACTTATCGACATGCCCAAACTCAGCGACACCATGACGGTGGGCACGCTGGTCAAATGGTTAAAAAATGAAGGCGACGACGTCGCGAGCGGCGACATGATCGCCGAAGTCGAGACCGACAAGGCCACGATGGAAGTCGAATGCTTCGACGACGGTGTTTTGCTCAAACAATACTGTGGCGTCGGCGACGAAGTCGCCGTCGGTGGAGCCATCGCCGCGATCGGCGAAAAGGGCGAAGACGCTCCGGCTGTCGAGAATGCACCCGCCGCCGAAGCTCCCAAAGAAGAAGCGCCCGCTGAAGATACCAAAGAAGCACCGAAGGAAGAAAAAGCCGAAAGTGCGCCCAAGGAGGAAGCACCAAAAGAAGAGGCACCCAAGCCGTCATCCACGACAACCAGTGGTGGCCGCATCAAAGCCTCTCCACTCGCTAAGAAAATCGCCGCCGACAAAGGCATCGACCTCGCCACCATCCAAGGCTCCGGCCCCGGTGGACGTATCGTTAAGGAAGACGTGGAAAACGCCAAACCAGGCGCCGCTCCCGTTTCTGCCGACAGCTCAGCCCCTGCCAGCCCTGAGCCTGTCGAACGGGCAGCCACGCTCGAAGCGCTCGATCTGCCCGTATCCAACATGCGCAAGAGCATTGCCAAGGCACTCGTCGCTTCCAAGACGCAGGCACCCCACTTCTACCTTCAAATCGAAGTGGACGGCGCTCCACTCGCCAAGCTCCGCGCGGAGCTCAACGCCAAGCTCGCCGACCTCCCCAAGGAACACGGCGGCACTAAGTTTACGGTTAACGACCTCACCCTCAAAGCAGCTGCTGAGGCCGTGCGCCGCGTCCCCGCGATCAACCGCTCATGGGAAGGTGAAACCATTAAGCAACATGCCAACGTGCACCTCGCTTTCGGCGTGGCCATCGATGATGGCCTCGTCACTCCAGTGATCCGCGCCGCGGAAACCAAGGGTCTGCGCGAAATCGGTGCCGAAGCCAAGGTGCTCATCAAGAAGGCACGCGACAAGAAGCTCGCGCCTAACGAAATGAGCGGTTCCACCCTCACCGTGACTAACCTCGGCATGTTCGGCATTTCCGATTTCTACGGCATCATCAATCCAAACAATGCCGCGATCCTCAGCATCGGCGCCACGATCAAGAAGCCTGTCGTCAACGACAAGGACGAGATCGTCGTCGGCCAAGTGATGAAGATCGGTCTCTCCGGCGACCACCGCACCATCGACGGCGCAGTCGGCGCGCAGTATCTGCAAGCCCTCAAGGAAATCCTCGAGACGCCGGCGCTGATGCTGGTTTAACGGCTACGCCGTTTAATAGCGAAGAACGAAGGACGGATAGCGAATCCATTTCCGAAAGCCCGCGATCACTCGCGGGCTTTTTTGGGTGACCATGAAATGTAGTGACAAGCTTCCAGCTTGTCTCAAACATTGCCCGACAAGCTGGAAGCTTGTCACTACATTATGGAAAAGACCGATCCTTTAATTTCTGTTCAAATCTCCGTGTATTCGCTCGACGGCGATGTGCGCGAGGCGGTGCATTGCTATCTCGATGCATTGGATGCGACCGGCTTGGAACGCGACACCGGTACCATGTCGACTGTCGTCTGGGGCGAAGCCGACGAACTTTGGTGCGGTCTGCGCAAAGCCTACGAGGCAGTTTCCGCAAAGCACAAGGTCGTGGTCAACGTCGGCATGTGCAATGTCGCACCCCTACCCGCCCGCGCTGCGGGGCGTCGCTAATTCTTCGCCATTCGCTATTACTCATCCGCTATTTTCTACCATGATCCTACGAGTCACCCAATACGGCGAACCCATCCTTCGCAAAGTCGGCAAGCCAATCACCGAGTTTGATGAATCACTGGCTGAACTGGCCAACGACATGGTCGATACTATGTACGACGAAGAGGGCATCGGGCTGGCTGCACAACAGGTGGATCGTGCGCTGCAGCTTTGCGTACTCGACGTGCGTCCCCCGGAGGGCGCGGAAGTGCCTTTCAACTACAACTTCGACGGCAAACAACCACCGCTCGATCTAATCATGCCGATGGCGCTCGTGAATCCGAAGGTGACGATTATCGACGAGTCTGAGGACGTTTACGAAGAGGGCTGCCTCTCCTTCCCCGGAGTGAATGGCAGAGTGGATCGCCCCATCGGCGTGCGTTGCGAGTTTCAAGATACCGAGGGCAATCCACATGTGCTCGAAGCCGACGGACTGCTCGGACGCTGCGTACTGCATGAGGTGGATCACCTCAACGGCAAGCTCTTCATCGACCTAATGTATAAACGCGACCTCAAGAAAAATGAGGCGAAGATAAAAAAGCTGAAACGCGCAAGCCGAGACTTCCTGAAAGGGAAATAGCGTTGGAGTCCCGCCTTTAGGCGGTTCTATTAATACAGCCGCCTAAAGGCGGGACTCCAACTTAGTCGTTCAGCAAAATACAAATCGGGCTCGGCACTTCAATCGTGCTGCCTTCTTGAAAGGTCAATGCGCCCGTCATCGGATCGATGGCGAATACGGTGACGGAATCAGAACGGGCACCGGCAGCGAGAAGCCATTGTCCACTGGTATCCAAGTTGATATTGCGCGGCCAAACACCTCGGATCGGCTCGTTGTCGACTACGTAGAGGTGGCCTGTTTCGGCGTCGATCTGGAAGCCTGTCACCGAGTCATGCCCTCGATTTGCGGCATATACGTATTGCCCGTTCGGATGGACGAGCACCTCGGAGCCGGTGTTGACGTCCGAAGAGGCCTTCATGGCGGGACTCAGCGTCGGTGTGGTGGCGAGCAGTTCGGCGCTGCCTGTCTCCGCATCGTAGCTGAATGTGGAGAGCGAAAGCGTGAGTTCATCGATCAGGAAAATGTATTTCCCATCGACAGAGAACTTCATGTGGCGCGGTCCGCCTCCGGGGATAGACTGAGCGGCACCGACCTTTTTGATGGAAGCTTGATCGGATTGGATTTTGTAAATGACGATCTGATCGAGCCCGAGGTCAGGCACAAAAGCGAAACGACCGTCCGGCGAGAAGCCGACCCAGTGTGGGTGTGGTTTGGTTTGGCGCTTAGGGTGGACGCCGGAAGCGCCCTCGTGCTCGAGCGTCTGCCTACAAGCCAGAACGCGTCCGTCCTTTTCAAGCGGGAACAGGGCAACGGAGCCACCGCCGTATTGAGCCGTCAGCAGAAAATTCCCGGAAGGATGCACGGCAATGTGAGCAGCGCCTCCGTCGGATATAGTTTCAGAATTGAGCAAGGTCAGGGTACCCTCTTCGTTGACCGTATACGCGACAACGGAGGGCAGCTTTCCGACACGCGCGACTGCGTAAAGCACGCTACGATCCGGGTGGAAGGCAAGAAAGCCAGGAGCGCCGATCTCCGTAGCGAGGGTCGCGGCGGAAAGCTCTCCACTCTCAGCATCCAAGGTTGCGTGGTAGATACCCTTGGCCTCGCCGCCGCCGGTGCCAAAATAGACATCAACATTTTCAGCATGGAGAAAAGGAGTCAGAAAAACAAGGAGGAGGGGGCGTATGGATTTCATGAGGTATACTTAAAGGTAACACAGGCATTCTGCCTGTGCTGCTTAAAAAGTGCTGATGCGTCCGCTCTCGAATTGCACAGCAGCGGAACCCTGTAGCGAGAGGTCGATACGTTTGACAGCGGGGTTTCCGCGGCTTTGCACATATTGTAGAATGACCCCGAGGCGGTCGAGTTGTTGCGCGAAATCGGTGTTAAAGCCAAAGATGATGCGCGGCACCGTCTTCGTGCGCACTTCAATGACCTGCCCGGGCAATTCAGGATCGCCGGAATAGTGCTCGAGCATAACGAGTTGCCATGTCTTGAAAAAGTTGGGCTGGGTGCGTCGCGTCACTTCAAGTAAATCGGCGACACGATCGATGCCGCGCATCGGCTTAAATCCCCCCTCGGGGTGGCGATACGGCACGACGTAGGGCAGTCTACCCAAAGTAGCCTGCGGATAACCAACCCCCTTGTAGATGGTACCCTCGCGAGAGACGATGCGTAGCTCCGGCTGATCGTTGGCACCCATCACACGCATGCGCATGACGGGCTCATGCTCTTTAACATCAATCTTCAATGCGTTGGGAAATTGGCGCTCGACTGAAGCCGACTTGACCTGGCCATCTGCTTCGAGCTGCTGCTTTATGGCATGGATATCGACTTCCATCATCGTGGTGTCGCGGCGGAGTTCGATCACGGAGCCGAGCCAGCTATTTGGAAGTACGCCGTCCGTATCGAAGATGATCTGCTCCACCGGCTTCGACGGCGTAGCAATTTGGAGAGGCTCTTCGCGATTAATAAATGCGAACACGCCCCAAGTGATTCCGCCGACAATGGCGATAAAACACACGAGCACCGCGATCAGTTTGAAAATTTGCGCCTGTCGGCGTTTGCGTGCTTGCGGCGATTTGATACGGTTGCCCTTGCGGCCACCTGCCAAAGCGCGCCAGCTTTGGTCACCACCCGCGGAGGTGCTCCCCTTATGCTTGCCACCGCCGATCATTCGGCACCTCCTGATTGAAAGCGTGCGATGGCGGGGGCGACTAGCTCGGCGGCGAGCTGCTCAAAATCAAAGCCTACGCATGAAGCACTCTTGGGTAAGAGGCTGGTGGCGGTGAGCCCGGGCAGTGTGTTGATCTCTAAGAAGTAAGGGCGTGCACCGTCGAGGAGGAAGTCGATACGCGCGAAGTCGCGGCAGCCGCAGGCATCGAAGAGTTGCTCGGCGTGGTCTTTGATCTTCGCTTCGACAGCGGGCTCAAGCTCGGCGGGAAAACGATACTCGGTCGAGCCGGGGGTGTATTTGGCTTTGTAATCGTAAACCCCGCTTTGGCTGACGATCTCGACCACGCCCATGGCAGCGCCTTTGAGCACGCCGACGGTGAGCTCGCGACCTTTGATGCGTTGCTCAATAAGCCAATTACCCGAGCGAATCGTGGAGAGTGCGACTCCGAGCGCAGAGCGATTTTCCGCAAAGTGGAGGCCGACACTGCTGCCTTGGTCGGCGGGTTTCACCACCAAGGAAGCGCCGAGCTGCGCAATGACGTCGTCGGCGAGGGGCGCTTTGGCACCGTCGAAGGTGAGCGCTTCGGGCACGGCAATCTTGAGGTCGCGGGCGATGGCTTTGGTCGCGGCCTTATCCATACAGAGTCGGCTGGCCGTGGCATCGCTCCCGCAGTAGTGGATGCCGGCCGCTTCGAGCAATGCTTGCAGTTGGCCATCTTCGCCGAAGTGGCCATGGAGCGCGGGAAAAACGATCGAACGATCCGCCTGAATGGACTCGGGCAGTGCCTCCGCATTGATCTCCAAACGCTCAACATCAAAGTTCGCCGACAAAGCCTGCGCAATCGCCGCGCCACTTTGCAGCGAAACTTCGCGCTCGGAACCGACGCCGCCATAAAGGACGACTATGTGAGGAGAATCGATCATTCGCTCAGAACTTCATCCCAAGACTGGCCGACTAGCAAGACCTCGGGTTCCAAAATATAACCGGACTCGACTTTGACCTTGGCGCGTATTTTTCGCACCAACTCGACGACATCGGCAGCACTGGCGCCGCCGTGATTGACGATAAAATTGCCATGCACATCGGAAACCTCGGCCGCGCCCACGCGCATACCTTTGATCCCGAGCTCATCGATCAGTTTGCCGGCGTAGTTCCCTTCCGGGTTTTTAAAGATACAGCCTGCGCTGGCACCGCGCGGCTGGCTTTCTTTACGCGAAGTGGAGTAGCTGTCGATGCGGCCACGGATGGCCGACTCCGAATCCGAGTCGGCACTGCAAAGAATCGCGCCAAGGGCGATGCCACGGCTGATCTCTTCGACTTTTCGATAGCCAAAGTGAAAAGCTTCTTTGGGCAAATCCTGATAACGACCTGACTCGTCGATAAACTGCACACGCTCGACGACATCAAACATCCAGCTACCCATGGCACCCGCATTCATACGCAGGGCACCGCCGACGGCACCGGGGATGCCTTCGAGAAACTCGAATCCACCCAGACCGTTCTTAGCGGCGAATCCGCAAATCTCTTTGAGTCGTCCACCAGCGGCCGCCCAAATGCGCCCCTCACCGAGGATTTCAACACGTCGCCAGTTGGGCGAGGAAAAGCGGACAACGAGGCCATCGAAACCCTCGTCTGCGACGAGGAGATTGGAGCCGCGCCCGAGGCAGAAGGTAGGCACCTCAAATAGCTCCGCCGCACGGAGTAGCACGCGGAGGTCGCTCAAGTTGGCCGGCTCGGCATAGAAACGAGCGGCACCCCCGATGCGGATCGTCGTTTTATTGGCTAAAGGCTCACCGGCTTTCAGGCGACAATCGGGTGAAATTCGCGTCGAGAGATAGTCGAGGAGCGCGGCATCGAGTGGCTGAGTCTGACGAGCTTGGCCGCCTAAAGGCGGGACTCCAACCTTGGACGCCGCACGCATCCAGCTGGCGAAGGCGGCCGCAAAATCTTCGATATCGCCCGCGCCGACGAAGGCTAGCTGCGTGGGCGAGTCGCCCAGCGCTTGAGCCAAGGCTTGAATGCCGGGCAACGACATAACGAGCTGCTCGGGCGCGTCACCCTCAAAGGCTTGGGCAAGATCGGCAGTAGATCCACCTTCCATTTCTCGCTCGTGCGCCGCATAAACAGGCAAAAGATAGACTTGATCGGCGGCCTTCAAGGACGCGGCGAACGCCGCCTTAAACTGACGAGTTCTCGAATAGCGATGTGGTTGAAAGACGATCACCAGTTTTTCATCCGGTTCGTTGCCTCTTAGACACTCAATGAGTGCATCGATCTCGGTGGGATGGTGCGCATAGTCCTCAACGATTGTGAGCTGGGCACCCCGATGGAGCACGGTTTGTCGACGCGCCATGCCTGGGAAAGACGATAAGGTATCGGCTTTGAGGTCTGATTCGAAGAGGGAGAGCACAGCAGCCGCAGCGTCAGCATTGACTTGGTTAAAACGCCCCGGAGGCGGCGATTGCAAATCTAGACGCGCAGCGGCGCCGTCGAAGGTGTGCACAGCGGCGGCTCCAGACGGCTTCAGGTGAAGCGACTCAGGCAGCAGGATGGTTTGCTTTGTGCGGCTGAGCAATTGGGTGAATGCTTCGTCGAGCTTGCTGGCGTCGACATAACGATCCGCATGATCCCAATCGACGTTGAGCACGAGTGTGACCTCGGGCGCGAAGGCATCGATGGTGCCATCGCTCTCGTCCACCTCGGCCACGAGCCAGTCGCTCTCAGCGCAATAAGCGGGGGCATCCGCCTGCTCGTTAAAAAGCCCACCAAGAATATAGTTGGCCTCGATCCCACAGTGGCGGAGGCCGTGGGCGATCATGCCGGAAGTCGTGGTCTTGCCGTGGCTACCGACCACCGCGATGAAACGCTTATGCTGAGCGATCTCTGCCAGCAGCTCACCACGCCGAAGACAGCGCACATTGGCTGCGCGAGCGGCGACCAACAAAGGATGCGCCGACGGCACCGCGCTCGAATAGACTACTGTGGTGTAGCGACTGATCTGCTCGGGGAAAATAAAGTCTTCGAGGGCGACGCCTGCCTCTGCGAGCCAGTGGCGCACACGCTCCTGCAAATGCGCATCGTATCCACAAACTGAATACCCAGCCTGCGACATCCAGCATGCGAGAGGAGCCATTCCCATTCCGCCTGCACCAATAAATAAATAACTTTGCCCCGCATCCATCATGTGACGGGCTCCGGCTTTTCGGCATTGGCGATCTTTTGCGCGTCACAGAGAGCGAGCAGATCGGTGGCGATGCGTTCGCTAGACTCGAAGCGATCCAGACGCTCAAGATTGGACTTAAATTTAGCGAGCAACCAATCGTTAAACATCAGATCGATCACCTCAGCGGTGAGCTCTTCGAGTTTGCTCTGGGGCAAGAGCACTCCGGCGCCGTGTTGCTCGTGGGAGAGTGCGTTGGCTTGTTGGTGGTCGTCGGCAGCGTAGGGATAGGGCACTAGAATGGAAGGAGCACGGCAGCGGATAATCTCGGCAATGGCTCCAGCACCCGCGCGCGACACGACGAGATCGGCCGCCGAAATGACCTCGCCCATTTGGTTGGAAAATGGAACGAAGGTCGCGGTGATATCGACGCCCCCCTTCCCCACTTCGTGGATGGTGCTGACCGAACTGTTGCCCAGACCAGTGACGCAATAGAGAGAGATACCGGCCTTGGCTAGCACTTCAAAATTATGCGTTACCCAATCGTTCAGCGCGGTGGCGCCTTGGCTACCGCCGATCACTACAAGTAGCTTGTTGGGCACTTTGACTTTCAGACGCTTCCATGCGTCGGCTTTGAGTGAGTGCTTGATCTCTTTGCGCACAGGGTAGCCTAGGTAGCGAATACGTTCGGGCGGGACGCCGCGGAGCCGAAGCCCGTCCGGCAGATAGATCCGCGATGCGAGGTGCTTAATCAAACGCACGGCGCGACCGGGGCGACAGTTGGCCTCATGCAAGGCGACGGGGATTCCTTTAATCTGAGCTGCGAGCCCCAGGCCAAGCGAGAGAAAGCCGCCAAAGAGAAGAACCAAATCAGGTGCCTCCTCGCGCAGCATACGGCGCGAGGCGAAGAAGCCTGAGATCAGGCTGCCGATAAAGGCGACGCGATTCATGACCCCACCGGAAAAGGCGCGGCCAGGGGTCTTGATAAAGTCGAGGTGGCCATACTTTTCGACGAGCGCGGAATCGACCTGCTTGTGGCTAATCAGGAGGAGGCATTTGTGGCCGCGTTCTTGGAGCACTTCAGCCACGGCGATGCCAGGCGCGAGATGGCCGCCGGTGCCACCGCATGCGATAATGATTTTACTCATAGCTCACGCTGCCTCCGCAGCGCGGGCAGTTCCCAAGATCGGAAACCGTTTAGAATAATGCCAGTGAGAGTAAACATAAAGACCAAGTTCGAGCCCCCGTAGGAGATAAAGGGGAGGGACATACCCTTAGTCGGCAAGCAGCCGGTGACAACTCCGATATTAATGAGCGCCTGAAAAGTGACAAAGAGCAGCGCGCCCATGACGAGGAGGTATTGATAAAGATTGGGCGCTCGCTTAAGCTGGAGGACGCCGATAAAAAAGAGGGTCATAAAAAGGACGACCACACCGGCCGTGAAGACGAAGCCTAGCTCCTCGCCCACGATGGCGAAGATAAAGTCGGTGTGCGCTTCGGGGAGAAAGGACATCTGCTGCCGCCCGGCTCCAAGGCCGACGCCATGAAGCCCACCCGCGCCGAAGGCAAGAATACCCTGCCAGAGCTGGTAGGCGCTGTCGCTGCGATTCCCTTCTACGTCCAAAAAGGAGGTGACACGCTGGAGACGGACGGGGTCGTGATAGACGGCGACCGAAAAGAGCGCGAGCGCGGCGAGCGCGGAGGGAATGAGAAACTTCAGCCGCACGCCGGCGAGGAAGAGCATACAGCCACCGACTGCGCCACAAAGAAAGGCGGTGCCGAAATCGGGCTCCAAGATAATGAGCCCGCAGACGATCGCGAGAATGCCGCAGGGCATCAGATAGCCTTTGACCGGGTGATCGAGATCGCGTCGGTGCGTGGCGAGGTAATGCGCCATTGCGAAAAGCAGACCGAGTTTGCCGATCTCGGAGACTTGCAGGCGCATGAAGCCAAAGTCCATCCAACGGCGGGCACCATTGACTTCAACGCCTATGCCCGGGATGAGCACGAGCACGAGGAGCACGGCCGAACCAGCGGCGAGGACGTAAGCATATTCGCGCAGGGCTTCGAGGTTGACGATCATCGCGATGCCTCCGGCTACAGTCGCCAGGGCAAGCCATATGAGCTGCTTACGCAGGAGCACGGTGGGGTCGCCTTCGTGCATCGCTTGCGAGGCACTGAAAAGGACGACCAGCCCTAGGAAAGTCAGTCCGACGACGATAAAGATAATGAACAACCCAATCGGCGGGATACGCCAAGTTGAATTAGAGGACATTATGGGTGCAGACGTCTCTGAGCTTTTGAGAGAGATCGAGGGAGATTACTCCTCGAGGCGAATGACAGGAATCTCGACCGCGCCTTCGAACATGTCGTCGGTCTGGATCTCGGTGACCTCACCTTCGACCAAGGGGTCGGCTTCGATCACAGTGATCGCAACGGGGGCAGGGCTGTTGGCGGGCGAGCGAGTTACAGTAGTCGTCGGGACCCGAGTCGCGGGAGTCAGGGTCGTCGCAGCAGCAGGTGCAACGACAGTCTCGGTGCGGGAGTCGACATTGGCCGCAGATCCGGAGCCGCTGACCTTGAGAACCTGGCCGACTTGAAGCTTACGCGGATCGGTAATGCCGTTGAGCGCGAGTAGCTCGCCGGTGGTCATGCCATATTTGCGCGCGATGGTGGCGGGATACTCGCCGGACTTGACCGTATGTGTGCGGTTACCGGAAGTGATGCGGAGATTTGAATTGGTTGATGGCGCTGGAGTGGGAGTCGGCACAGAAGCACTGCTGGACGGTGCGACGGAAGTGCTAGCGGTGCCACCAACGGGGATAACCAGTGTCTCACCGACGCGGATCAAGTCGGAAGTCTTGCCATTGGCCGCTTTGATCGCGCGGACGGAAGTATCGTATTGATTGGCAATCTTCGAAAGCGTGTCGCCACGTTTCACGGTGTAGTTGGTGCTGCTCTGGTTAAAAGAAGTGGGCTGATAGGTGTCGGCACTAACAGGATTGACCGTAGCGGTGCCACCTTCGACTGGAATTTGGATTTGTTGACCGATACGAAGCACGGAGTTCTTGTCCAGACCATTGGCCGCATAGAGTTCATTCAGCGAGACATTGTAGCGCTTGGCGATCGACCAGAGGTTGTCGCCCTTCTTTACGGTGTAGGTTTCGAAAGAGGAGCCAGCGACATTCACCGTTTGACTACCGTAAGGCAGAGGGGCGATCGGTGCGACATTTTCAAATTCGCCGAACTCGTTGCCCGAACTGTCGGGGGCATAGCGACCATCGTCAAAACCGGCATTGAATGCGGCATCCAAGCCCTCGCCGGGACCAACACGTGTCGCAGGAATAAGACCTTCCGTGTTACGGCTAGCGCCTTCAACGGAGCTCTTCATCGTGCGCTCCTGAGTGTAGGTCTGCGTCGGGGGCTGCTTTGTGCGGCAGCCTGGCTGAATTAATAGGACAGCAATCACACCGAAATGGAGACCGAGGACACAACCGAAAACTTTGGATACTTTCATGATAGAATGGAGTTAATACCTTTAATAGAGGACACTAGCTGGGCTTACGGGCGTTCTTCAAACTTAAAACCGTGTCTGTGAAGCTTTTTCCGCGCTCATCGTAGGAGTCAAATTGGTCGAAGCTGGCGAAACCGGGACTGAGCAAAACATTCGCATTCGCCACAGAGGACGCAATTTCAGCCGCAGCAAGCACGGCTTCTTCGAATCGAGGTTGCACGCAGACCTCATCGACCGACCCTCTAAGCGCAGCCGACAGTCGATCAGCTACCTCTCCGTAGAGGACCGCTACATCGATGTGCCCGGACAACTCTTTAGCAAAAGCCTCGACGTCGCCACCCTTAACGCGCCCCCCTCCAATCCAGACGATGGGGTGATCCACCGACTCCAGCGCAGCTAGAGTGGCATGGAAATTAGTCGCCTTCGAATCATTCCAGAAGCGAACACCCTCGACTTCAGCCACGACATTGAGGCGATGCGGCGCCAGTGAGAAAGTATTGGCCGCCTCAATCAAGGGAGCTGTCGGCATATCCATCAACCACCACAGTTCAGCAGCCACCGCGAAATTATCCGAATAGGGAAAACGACGAAAAACAGAGTTCTCCGAAAGCTTAAAGGCAATAGACACATCCTCATATGCGATCGTGCAGGCATCAAACTTCCGGCGCAGAGTCGCCATCCAATGAGCCACTTGTGGACCGACTACACAAATGCCGTCATTCTTCAAGCAATCAAATAGGCGCGCTTTCGCCGAAAAATAGCGAGACATGGATGCGTAGCGATCGAGATGATCTTCCGCAAAATTTGTCCAAACTAAGGCATCGAGCTGCAAACCGTCGGCCAGCTCCGCCTGAAAAGAGCTAATTTCGATGACGGCAGTCGACTCCACCTGATTCACATCGGAGAGCACTGCATCCGAAAACGGGTAGCCGATATTACCCGCAGCGACAGTCGTGCAACCGCAAACCCCTAGCGCCTTTTCAATAAGCGCAGTTAAAGTACTTTTTCCATTCGTGCCGGTGACGCCAATAATTTTACCCTCCCAAAAACGCGCAGCGAACGCAATCTCACTCAAGCAATCAACGTGAGAAGCTTCGGCCAGCACTCGCCAAGGATGCTCTGCAGCAAATCCGGGGCTGAAGACAAAGCCGTCGAATTCCGAAAGGTCTCCTTCATCAAAAGTCGTTCGATCCCCCCGCCCTGCTTCGTCAATCAGCACGGCCTCATAGCCTTTGGCTTGAGCTAAGCGCCGAGCTGCTTGAGCGCTCAGCCCCGCTCCAAAAATCGCATAGGGTTTCGACATCGACGAGTATTCAAACATTCCGAAAGAATCTGGCAATGAATCGTTTAAAAAAATCGTTGGCGTAGATAGCCCCATCCGGCCTCGACAAAATAAATACGTCGCTCAGCCGGCACCACTCGGAGTGCCCACGCATAAATCAGAATCAAGCTCATGACCAGCATCTCGCCGCCATCCTCAATCAAAGCCAGAACATGCGAAAACACACTACCCAATTTAATAGCACTATGCAGGAGGTCGACAAACACGCCAAAAAAGGCCAGCGTCGCGAACATAAGCAAAAGATCGTGAGTGATGGATCTGAAACGCGCACAGCCCAACAAGTAACTAAGACCGATCGCCGTGAGCAAAACACCTCCGGCCACCACAGAAACGAGCAGTTCACCAACGTCGCGCGGCTTTAAATGATCCGGCGCAAATTCAAAGATCTCGGCTAAACGCCGCCCAAGAACCTCATGAACAGAAAAGGCATCGTCGACCAAGATATACAGGAAAAGTGCCGCCCAAGCGAAAAGCCCCTTCATCCCCAAGCGAACGGCCGATACGAACACCAAGATCAGAATAGCGAGTTCCTTAAAGTATTGAAAAAACTCAGGCACACCCCGATCAAACTCGATTGAATAGGTTTTGCTGACCCAAGCCGGATTGACCACATGCACGGAATGCAAGCCCAGCAAGATGAAGTCCACCAGAGTAACTATGGATGCCAATATAAATACACTTCGGTAAATAGACGCAGACGAACTGGAAGATGGCAGGGTAGACATAAGCTAAATAATCCGCGAAGCAGATCATGCATAAGCCGTGCAATCAATTCTGTTTTCTATCTCCCAGAATGGAGCGGAGCAGCGTAAAATGGCGATCGAATGGTGTTACCGCTTCGCCAAGCGAAGCGCTGGTTCGATGCTAAAGTCATCAAGCGCGAGAGCGTCTGGATCGGCGTAAGCAGCAAAAGCGATCATGCCCGCGTTATCGCCCGTATGCTTAGGCTGGGCAATCAGACAGGGCATGCGATAGCGGCCAGCTAGGCGTTCCATAGCCGCGCGCAACGCTTTGTTATTCGACACACCGCCTGAGAGCCCTAGGCTGCTGTAGTCGCCGGCTTGGATCAGGTGCTTGGTTTTGCCGATAAGTTGGTCGATGACCGCGCGCTGGTAGCCTGCACAGAGATCGGGCATCGCGCCTTCGAGCTCAGCGTCGCCCATCTTTTCGAGGCGATAGCGGAGGCTGGTCTTGAGGCCGGAAAAGCTGAACCGACGCTCGTTGCGCGGAGCGATCGCCTTGGGGAAGTCAAAGACCTTGGAATCGCCCGAAGCCGCCAGTCGCTCGACCTGGGGTCCACCCGGATAGGGCAGGCCGAGGAGTTTGGCGCCTTTGTCCAACGCTTCGCCTGCGGCGTCGTCCACCGTCTCGGCGAGCACGGTGAGTTTCCGGCCGGTGTCGATCTCGAATAAAATGGTGTTGCCCCCTGAGACAATCAGCCCGAGATGCGGAAGCAGCTCGTCGAAGGCCTCAGCAGCAAATCGTTCGGGCGCGGCCTCGTGCAAAGCGATAAAAGGCGAATACGCATGGCCGCGCAGGTGATTGACGCCGACGACAGGCACGTCCCACGCCAGACCAAGGCTCCGCGCGAAGGCGATACCCAGCGCAAGACAACCCGCGAGGCCGGGACCATTCGTCACGGCGATTTGCGTGATCGTGCCACGCTCGGCTGCTAGGCTGGCTGCTTCGAGCAGGGGGAAGAAGTTCTTAAGGTGCTCGCGGCTGGCGAGATCGGGCACGACGCCGCCATACTCTTTGTGCAAATCGATCTGGCTGTGCACCCACTCGCCCGCTATCCCGCAGGCTGGGTCAAACCGAGCCAGCGCGGACTCGTCGCAAGAACTTTCAATCGCCAATATCATATTTCAGAAACCAGAAGTCAGAGGGCAGAGGCCAGAGGAGGGAAGACTTTTCTTGTTTCTATTTAGATCAAGCACAAGTTAATCACCATGCCCGATGCTCCAGAACCACTACTTAATCAGATCCGCGAGCGCTGCCAAACTGCCCCAATCAGCTATCGCGACTATATACAGGCGGCGCTCTACACCGAGGGTTGCGGTTATTACACGCAGCCTGCTGAGCGTGTCGGCCGGTCGGCACGGCACGACTTCTATACGGCGGAAAGCCTCGGGCGTGTCTTTGCGAGACTGGTGACCACGGCGGCGGAGGATCTGCTCGGGGAAAAAGCCAACAGGCATCGCTTCGTGGAAATCGCCGCCGAGCCGGACACCTCATTACTCAGCCATTTGCAGAGCTCTCCTTTTGCCGCAGAGGAGGTCATCCGCCAAGGGACGCCTATTCATACAAAGGGTTCCGTAGTCATTTTTGCCAACGAGTGGCTGGATGCCCTCCCCTTTCATCGCTTAATCTTCCGCGACGGCGCTTGGCGCGAGCGCGGGGTCGGGGTCGGGCTCAATGATAGCGACGAGCTCGTAGAAGTGCTACTCGATTCGCTCACGCCCGAAGTCGCGGCGGTGGCCGATCGCCTACCCGCGCAGATCGAAGACGGCTACGAGCTCGACCTGCCGCTCGAAGCGGAAGCCGCGCTCGCCGACCTTCTGGCGCAGGACTGGAAAGGACTCATCCTCTTATTCGACTACGGGCGCACGTGGACATCGCTGCTCCAAGACCACCCCTCCGGCACCGCTCGCACCTATAAACAGCATGTGCAGGCCAACGATTTACTGGAAACACCGGGGAACTGCGACATCACCTGCGACATTTGCTGGACGCCACTCATGGAGCAAATGGAAGCGGCGGGGCTGCAATCCGTGACTCTCGAAAGCCAGGAATCCTTCCTCGTGAAGCGTGGTCAACGCGCCGCCGAGGCCATCGTTTCGGGCAGCGCCGGGGCATTTAGCCCCGACCGGCAGACCTTGATGGAATTGATCCATCCGGCCAACATGGGGCAGCGTTTTCAGGTGCTCTGGGCTCGCCGCGAAGTGGCGAAATAGCGAAGGACGGATGGCGAGTCGCGAAGAAATAGGGGCTGAGCCGCACTTTAGCCGTTTTTGACACCCCTGAAAATTTCTCGAAAAAACGCTTGCTAGGTGCCCTTTGCCCCCTACTTTCCAGCCTTTCAATTTTTCAACGAAGGAACTCCTATGTCACGAATTTGCGCAATCACAGGTAAACGCCCCACAAAAGGCGGTCGTATCATCCGTAAAGGTCTCACCAAGAAGAGCGGTGGTATCGGTACATCTCTAGTTAAGAACACACGTCGGAAATTCCGTCCAAATGTTCAACGTATCCGCGTCAAGCTGCCTAGCGGCGAAGTGAAGCGTATGTGGGTCTCCGTCAAGGCGATCAAGGCAGGCAAAGTGACTAAGGCCTAGTCAGACAAGCAAACTTTCACGAAAAGCTCCGAGTGCGATTTAGCCTCGGGGCTTTTTTGCGTCTGAAAACCCAGGACGATTCAAAATCGATTCCCCGGTTCTGCTACAGAACGAACGCACCCGTAGCGTCTAAGCTCGCTCAGGCCAGCCGAGGCACAAGCCAATCCTGGCGCGAGCAAGCTCGCACGCTACTTCTTCGCCCGCGGGTGATAAAGCGCATGCTCGTCGGCGAGACGCTGTGACTGCACAGAGGTGTAAATCTGCGTGGTCGAGATATCGGCGTGGCCGAGCATTTCTTGAATCGCGCGTAGATCGGCACCGCCCTCAAGCAAGTGTGTGGCAAAAGAGTGACGCAGCAGGTGCGGCTTTATCGGCTTTTCGATACCCGCGCGACGAGCGTGCTCTTTGATCAGCACCCAAACCATCTTGCGAGAGATCGCCCTGCCCTGCTGACTGAGAAAAAGTTCACTCCCGGTGCGGGCTTTAACGAAATGCGGCCGACCGCTGGCGATGTAATCCTGAACGGCGCCGACAGCCGCGCTGCCGATCGGAGCGACGCGCTCTTTCGAACCTTTACCAAACACGCGCACATAGCCGTCGTCGAGATTGATACTCTGCAGGAGGATGCCACATAACTCGGAGACTCGGAGACCGCTACTATAGAAGAGCTCGAGGATCGCTCGATCCCGCAAGCCAAACGGCGTGCTCGCCGAGGGCGCATTGAGCAAGCGCTCCACCTCGTCCCGGGTCAGTACATCGGGCAACTTACGCGAGAGCTTGGGCGCACCAAGCAGCTCGGTGATGTCATCCTTGCGCACATTCTCGCGCACCAGATGCTTGGCAAACATGCGCAGCGCCGAGAGCTTACGCGCCTGACTACTACGTGCAAAGTCCGCGCGGCTCAAGCTAGACGTCCACGCCGAGACATTCGCCGACTCAACAGTCGTCCAATCTTCGACCCCTTCTTTGGCTAAAAACTCCCCGCACTGCGCGAGGTCGCGCGTGTAGGCGCTCAACGTATTCTTTGAGAGCCCGCGCTCCAATTCCAACCAAGCCAGAAAACTTTCCAGCGGTTCGACAAAGGCATCAGGTAACTTCTCAAAAGGATCTTTCGACATCAATAAGTGAGCTTGATCTCGAAAACATGTGCCTTGCAAGCTCGCAGAGGAAGCGCACAGTTTATGGACATCGAATGAACAGCACCGACAACAACGACCACAGCATCAAACCCACCGACCTGCGTGGCATCCTGAAATATGTCCCCATGTTTCGGGATCATGTGTTCGTGCTCGCGCTCGATGGGAGCCTCGTCGCGCATGAGAACTTCCAGAACGTGCTCCTCGATATCGCGGTGCTGCGTTCGCTGAACATTAAGGTGGTGCTCGTGCATGGCATCGGGCACCAACTGAAAGCCCTGTCCGAAGAAAAACAAATCGCAATCACTGACCCGCACGGGGAACTGAAGACCGACGAAGCCACACTCGAACTTGCAACCGAGGCCGCCGCCATGGTTAGTCTCGAAGTGATGCAAGGCCTCACCCGCAACGGCCTGCGCTGCGCAACATGCAACGGCGTACGGAGTAAAGAGATCGGCATCGTCAAAGGCGAAGACCAGCTGAGCAGCGGTGCCGTCGATAAGCTCGACCAAGTACTCTTCGATAAACTGCTGGACGCCGACACCATCCCGCTCGTCACCCCAATCGCGTTCAGCCGTGAGGGCATCACCCTGCGGATCAACTCTGACCTACTCGCCGCCGAACTCGCCTCGAAGCTGAACGCCTCGAAGCTGATCTATATGACTACGCAAGAGGGGCTCCAGATCGAGGATCGCCCATTAACGAATCTCCCGGTCGGCGACCTCGAAAACCTGTTAGCCTCTTCGGCCGAGCAAATCCCAGAGCGGCTTCGGAGTAAGGTGCGCCACGCCGTCAAAGCAATCAACGCCGGCACCCCCCGGGCGCACATCCTCGACGGGCGGCTCTTTGGCGCACTACTCAACGAAATCTTTGATAAGGTCGGCATCGGCACAATGGTCTATAGTAACGACTACCAATCCATTCGCCGCGCAGTGCAGGCCGACGCCTACTCGATCTACAACATCACCCGGAACGGCGTGCGCTCCGAGAGTCTGCGAGAGCGCTCGCAAGAATCCATCGAAGCGACGATCACCGACTATCTCGTTTACGAGATCGACGGGAGCATCGTCGGCTGCGTCAACCTGAAGAGCTACGACCAGGGCGAAGTGATCGAAGTCGGCAGCGTTTACGTGCAGCCGTTCTACCAGAACAAGGGTGTGGGGCGGAAAATGGTCGAGTTTGCCTGCGCCGAGGCCAAGGAGCGCGGCTCTATGCGGGTCATCGCGATGACGACTCAGGCCAACAAATTCTTTTCCAAAGTATGCGCCTTCTCGGAAGGCACGGTCGACGACCTGCCCGCCGAGCGGAAGGAAGACTACATCAAGAACGGCCGGAACTCTAAAGTGCTCTACCTCGACCTGTAGTTATTTCGCGATTACACCAGCATGGATCTTTACCACACAACCGACGCCGACGGCATTTCCGAGCTCAACCCGACCGCCGAGAAAATGCGCGAGCTACTCGACAGCCTCGACTCCGCGACTGCGCACGACGCCGAGCACCCCGACGTCTCCATCGTCCACGACCCGAGCGGCTGGTCACTCTCCGCCTATCCTAGCGGCGTAGTGACTTTTGAGAACCTCGACGAACCCGACGACGTGCCCCGTTTCATGAGCGGCGTAACCCGCAACCAAGCGCTTGGGCTCTGGCTCGAACTCTCACGCGGCGAGATCCAACAAGTCAACAGCCGACCCTGGCTGCGCGACGAAGCGTAGCTTCTACGAACATCACAGCCAGCAAAGACTCACCACGTAGTCACCGACCAAGCGAAAGGCAAAGCGTAGCTGCCGCAACTCAGGCGCGAAGCGCGTATCCATTTCGACAACTTGCGCAATACCCGCATCCGGATCGACCCGTAGCGCCAGATCCGTAAAACTACCCGGGGTACGCCAGCGCGGAAACTGCGCTTTATAAAAGGCTTCCTTCAGGCTGAAGAGGATCGAGGCGTTCGTCTGGTCGCCAGTTGCATCAGGTACCTCAAGCGGGTGCAACACGCGCGCCATGGCCGCTTCGCCCAAACGGTTCGTCTTTTCTATATCCAGTCCGAGTAACGAATAATCACTTACCAAAGCCGCGACCGCCATCGCCACACCCCGACTGTGCGAGATCGAGCCGACGGCATTCTCCGGCCAAACAGGCAAGCCATCCACATCGGGCAGCAAACTGCCCGGCGCAATACCGAGCACGCGAAGCGCATCGCGCGCACACTGCCGCCCAGTGGCGAACTCACACTGCCGGTGCGGTGCCCACCCGTCGAGGAGAGAGACTTCTTCGAGCAAGAGCTCGCCCCGCTCCTCACCGATCACAGAAACCTTGCAAGCGCAGCCTGCCGGAGCGAGCGCTTCCAGCGCCGCTTGGAGTGAATCGACTGTATCCTCGGGCAACATGCCGTGAATCAAGCCCCAGATACGAACGCAAAGCAATACCAGCCTTGCCAGTGAGCTCCGTATCCCTAGAACCAAACAAATGCGGATGCTTCTCATATTGCTCTGTTTCTTTTCGCTCGGGCTGACGGCGCGGGCGCTCGACCAAACCGAAGGTGTATGGGAAGTGCTCGAAGGTTGCCGGCTGGTGAGTGCGCCTTTTAACGATGGCGACAGCTTCTCCGTGAAATACGGCGATGAGACCTTCACCTTCCGGCTCTACTACGTAGATGCGCTCGAAACGAACGAGACCTACATCGACCGCGTGCGCGAGCAAGCCCGCTACTTTGCCATCCCCGAGGAAGCCGTGACCGACTGCGGGAAATTGGCCGAGCAGTTTACCAAAAACTTCCTGCGCGGCGAGTTCACCGTGATCACTAAATGGGAAGACGCCCGAGGCGGCAGCCGGAACAAGCGCTACTTCGCGCTCGTTCAAAAGGACGATCAGTTTCTCTCGACCGAGCTCATGCTGGCCGGGCTCGCTCGACTCTACGGCAAGCCGACCGAGGATCGCTGGCCGGGCGGCGTCACTCCGCGCACCTTTCTCAGTCGCTTAAAAAACAATGAGCGCGAAGCCCAGCGCGAAGAACACGGCATCTGGGCGCTGGCCGCCGGCTCGATGCAGATGTCAGGACTCGAAGCGCTCAGCGCGGCAAGCGAAGCCACCGACGCCTCCGAACTACCCACAGGCGCAGGCTCGATCCCACTCAAAGAGCGCATCAACATCAACACCGCCAGCTCCGAAGAGCTGCAGGCACTGCCCGGAATCGGCCCCGCACTGGCTGCCCGCATGATCGGCGCGCGCCCCATCGAGAGCATCGAATCACTCGTCGAGATTCCCGGCATCAGCGGCAATACACTGGCCGGCTTCAGCCACATGATCATTACGGAGGATCCACCCCCTCCGCCCTTCACTGTTGTTTTTTATAAGGCCGATCTCGACACCCACCTCGACACCGAAGTGACCGTCCGCGTGGCATCGGTCGCCAAAAGCGATATCGAGAGCCCCGAAAGTTTTCGGTCAGTCGTGCTGCAAACTGCTTTCGAGGGTGAAGATGGAGGGCAGATCACCGCCTTCATCCCTGACGAATTCTACGAATCATTTATCAACTACTACCGCGAGCCGAACCGCGAATTTACCGGACTACTCTACTCACGCGAGGGCGAGATCGTCATGGTCTATGTGCGTAAATAGGAGGCGAAGTTTGTAGAGATGGCCCGCTAGCGCCGTCGACGCGACTGGCGTCGCATCGCTACAACGTAAGCAATTATCGAACCCTCCATCATTGACCTTCCCCGAGAACCGCCACAGAAACGACTCACCATGAAACTTAGCGACTTCGACGCCTACCGGATCACCAAGACCAAGAACAATAAAATTGCCCAGGTGCCCTCCGACCCTTGGGCGGATTTACCCAAGAGTAAGAGCGAAGCCAAAAAGGAGCTCCACGAACTCCACGAGCGCCTAGCCGACCTGCAGCAACGGTTCTTCGTCGATCGCCGCAAAAAGCTACTGTTCGTCCTACAAGGCATGGATACCAGCGGTAAGAATGGCACCATCCGCCACGTATTCCGCGGGGTCAACCCCCAGGGCGTGCACGTAGCCAGCTTCGAAAAGCCCTCCTCTCGCGAACTCTCTCACGACTATCTCTGGCGCGTGCATAAGCGCGCCCCTTCTAAAGGCGAAATCATGATTTTCGATCGTAGCCACTACGAGGACGTGCTCGCCGTACGTGTCAACAAGCTCAAACCCGTCAACGTCTGGCGCAAGCGCTACCGCCATATCAACGACTTTGAGCAGCTCCTCCACGATGAGAACACCGTGATACTCAAGTTTTTCCTCCATATCGACCGCGACACCCAGAAGCATCGCCTACAAGAGCGCCTCGATGTGCCCGCGAAGAACTGGAAATTCGACGAATCCGACCTCGTCGCCCGCAGCAAGTGGGACGAATACGTGGACGCCTACGAAGAAGTCTTTGCCAAGACCAGTACCGCTCACGCCCCCTGGTATATCATCCCCGCCAACAAGAAATGGGCGCGGAACCTACTCGTCGCCCGCATCGTCGTCGCCTGCCTGGAAGATATGCAGCTCAGTTACCCGGAGGTCGAATTCGACCCCTCTAAGGTCGTAATTGATTAATAATCAGACTATTCAATTGACAAATCCTGACTATAGCTGACTTTTAGAGAATGAAATTCAGTGTAGAGATGGATGAAGCGACCCTGCAAAAAGTCATGCTGGCGACGGGCATCTCCAAAAAAGGCCCCGCCGTGGCTAAAGCCGCCACCGAGTATTTACGGCGCGAAATGGCCAAAGAGTTTGCGACGATGGTAATGGCAGGAGAGTTCGAGGACTATCCCCTGACCAACGACGAGATTGAACAGTCTGACCGCTAGGGCGCACTGAGAATGGTACTCGTCGACACCAGCGCATGGATCGAATTTTTCCGGCGGGACGGCGACCCTCTGGTCAAGCTCGCGATGCAAGCCCTCGTCGGAGAGCTGGAAGCCACACTCTGCGGCCCGGTCGAAATGGAGTTTCTCGGAGGCACGCGCCCCCACGAGCGCCCCCGCATCGAGGCGCGTTTCGAGATACTGCCCTATCTAAACCACGACCCAAAGCTCTGGCGCGAGACGGTCACCCACTACGCCACGATGCGCAGCGCGGGTATCACCTTACCCTGGAACGACCTACTCGTGGCCACGCTTGCGATCCAGCAAAACTGCCGCGTCTATGCCATCGACCGCCACTTCGAGGCGATGGCTGAGCACATCGGCCTGAGGCTCTACACGCCCGGCTATAACGGAGGCTTTCAAGCAGAGTGAGATCGATGGACGCCTTCCCGAAAATCGGGTTTGCGACAGCAAGTAGAAGCGACATTCCTGTCGCTTTATTTATACCCTAAAGAAAGCGACAGGAATGTCGCTTCTACAAAACCAGCTAAAAAACCCGCAAATAGGCGAAAAAACGTCTTGATTTCGCGCCCGAGCACGATTTGCTCTCCCCCTTTTCCCATGAAAGCCACTATCAAAACACAAGGTCGCCAATTTACTGTAACTGAAGGCGATGTCCTCAAGGTCAACTCCTTCCCCGGAACGGAAGCAGGCGACTCGATCGACATCAACGAAGTCCTCATGATCGGTGAAGGTGCAGATGCACGTTTCGGCAGCCCCCTCGTAGAAGGTGCTTCCGTCAAGGTCACCATTCTCGAAAACAAAAAGGACAAGAAGGTCGTCGTCTTCAAAAAGAAGCGTCGCCAAGGCTACAAGAAGCGCCGCGGTCACCGTCAGCACCTTTCTGTTATCAAAGTCGAATCCATCAACGGATAATCATTTAACTACTTAGGAGAAACTGAACAATGTCACATAAAAAAGGACAAGGAACTTCACGCAACGGACGCGACAGCAACGCAAAGCGCCTCGGTGTAAAAAAATTCGGCGGCGAAGTCGTCGTAGCGGGTAACATCATCATCCGCCAGCGTGGCACACGCTTCCATCCCGGCGCCAATGTCGGCATGGGTCGCGACCACACCCTCTTCGCTCTGAAGGACGGCCGTGTTGCTTTCGATAAGCTACACCGCAAAATCAACGTAGTTGAAGAAGCCGTCGCTTAACCTCACCGGTTACGCTCCGCTCAAAACACTTTCCAATCCCGCTTCGCAAGAAGCGGGATTTTTTGTGCCCGCCCCTGAGAACCGTAGTGGGGTGATTCTATCGCCCCACCCGCCCCCAAGCTAGCAGGCCATGGGGTCCGAGGATAAAATCGATCCGACTACGATCACACCCACACATTTTTAGTTTCGCGTCTTTCGTGTTTTTCGTAGTCAATCCTTACCGAACCCAAACATGGCCATCTCCCTCGAAGAACTGAAGCGACAGCGCGAACAGATCCAGAAGCATCTGGACTGGCTCGACGCGAAGATCGCCGAGCAAACGGCGAAGGCTGATGAGTCGGCGAAGCCACTCGAAGTGTCCGCGCCCGAGAAGATAGAAACGTCAGTCGGAACGGAAACCGAACCCGAAACCGAACCCGAAACCGAACCCGACAAGGCACCCGACTCCAGCCAGCTCGACATCGAACCTGAAATCGAACCGACCTACCACGCCAAGACGCAAGACGAACTCATGCGGGCGAAAGTCGGCTGCTTTCTCTTTTTCATCCTGGGGATCGTGCTCTTCATCTTCCTGTTGTTCGGACTGCCTTATTATTTGTAACGACAAGGGCAAGATGCCCTTGCTCCATTGCTCACTATCGGAGTCAGGGCGTCCCGCCCTGAACAGACCGGTGGCAACGGATTACGACATATTCATCGGATCCACATCGATCAGGTCGATGACTTCCTTGTCCATTTTAAAGCGCTCGCGTAGGGCGGCGAGCTGACCGATCACGCGGCTGGCGCTGGGCGCGAAGTACCACAACTGAAAGCGGTATTCGTCGCGGATCTTTTCGATGGGTGCGGGTGCGGGGCCGCGGATCTCTAGCTGCCCATCCATTTCCTTTTCCACGAGCTTAAGCCACTGATCGATGTAGAAGTTCACCTTATCGGGGTTACGCCCGCGGAAGAGATGGCGGATAAGGTGGCGAAACGGCGGGTAGTTGAACTCACGCCGCTGCTCCAACTCTTCGAGTTGGAAGCCGTCGAAGTCGGACTTGCGGGCAAACTGAATGGGCGGCGCATGCGGCGTATGCGTCTGGATGACCACCTCGCCCGCGCGGTCGCCGCGACCGGAGCGACCGGAGACCTGTACGATAAGCTGGAAGGTGCGCTCGGCCGCGCGGAAGTCTTCCACGTGCAGCGATTTGTCGGCGTCGACGAGGCCGACCAAGGTGACGTTGGGAAAATCGAGCCCCTTGGCGATCATCTGCGTGCCGACGAGGAGGTCGATTTTGCCGATGCGGAAATCGTTGAGAATCTTTCGGTAGAGATTCTTCTTCGACATGGAGTCGGCATCCATGCGCACGATCTTAGCACGGGGAAGGATTTTCTGGACGATATCTTCGATCTTCTGGGTGCCTTGGCCGCGCTTGCGGATGTTGATCGATTTACACTCGGGACATTTTAAGGGGGCTTCTCGATGCTCGGCACAGAGGTGGCAGCGGAGCTTACCGTCCGTGCGGTGGAAAGTCATGGGGATGCTACAATGGTCGCAGCTGGCCACGTAGCCGCAGTCAGGGCAGAGTATGCTAGTGGAAAAGCCGCGCCGGTTAATGAAGAGGATGCTTTGCTCCTTCTTCTCGAAGCGGTCGATCAACTTATCAGCGAGGGTGCGCGAGATAGGCGACGGCCCTTTGCCAGTAAGCCCCTCGCGGCGCATATCGATCAGGTGGATCTTGGGCAACTGACGGTGATCCACCCGATTGAGGATGCGATCAACGGCGTATTTGCCCCGCTCCACATTATAGAGTGATTCAAGGGAGGGCGTGGCCGAGCCGAGCACACAGACAGACTTGTTGATCAGTGCGCGATAAACGGCGACATCGCGGCCGTTGTAGCGGGGCGACTCCTCCTGCTTGTAGGAAGGCTCGTGCTCTTCGTCGACGATCATGAGCTTGAGGTTCTGCACGGGGGCAAAGACGGCCGAACGCGCGCCCACCACCACGTGGGCTTCGCCGCTAGCCAAGGCCTTCCACGCATCGTAGCGCTCCCCTTCGGAGAGGTGGCTGTGCCAGACCACGGTGTGCACACCGCGCGCTTCGAGGCGGGCGCGGACGCGGCCTACGGTCTGCGGTGCCAGCGCCACTTCGGGCACGAGAAAAATGACGCCGCCGCCGTCGGCCACGATCTTTTCGATGGCATGGAGATAGACTTCGGTTTTACCCGAGCCCGTGACGCCGTGGAGCAGCCGCACGCTGAAAGCATCGGCCGCGATCGCGCTGTGAATGGATGTAACGGCTGCCTGCTGCTCATCGGTCAAGGTGGGGCTCACACTGGCGACGGCCTCTTGCGAGCCGAGCTCGTCTTCGTAGGCGACTCGCTCCTCTTCGGTGTCCGTCTCGCGGAGAAAGCCTTTGGCCACCAGAGCATCACAAGCCGAGGCGCTGATCTTCATGGCCTTGAGAATATCGGCGCGAGGCAGCGGTTTCACCTGCTGACGGATGAAGCGCAAAATATCGGCCTGCTTAGGCGCGCGCTTTGAGAGTGCTTCCAGTTCCTCAGTCGTGGGTGCTTTGCCCTTGGAAATATAGCGACGGGTCTTCGGTTTCATTCCCTTGCGGATCGCGGCAGGGATCATCGTCTCCAAAATTGCTTCGGGAGTGGCCGCGTAGTATTGCTGCGCCCAGCGAAAGAGCTCCATTAGGTCGGGCGGCAGCACCGGATAGGGCTGCACGACCTCAAAGAGCATTTTCAGTTTGCCCGGCGGCACCACTTGCTCGGTGCCGAATCGGGTAACGACGCCCAGCTCGCTACGACGACGTAATGGAATGCGCACCAAAGAACCGATCTTAAGTGCCTCCTGGCAAGTCGGCGGCACGGCGTAGGCCAGAGCTTTATCAAAGCCGGACAGGGCAATGACTTCGACGACAGAAGTGTCGCGGCTCGATTTGGCTTTGGGCATGGTGCGAGCTTTTAAGGCTCATCCATCGGCGGCAAGCTCAAGTGCGGGTGAATGCAAAAACGGGAGCGTCGACCTCCGTGTCGACACTGTTGGCCTTGCGCTGACTCGGACGCATGGCGGATACGGAGATCCGCGCTCCCGAGCTAGGCTAGCTCTGCGCGGCCAACAGATCCTTAAAAGCGCCTTCTTGCGCGGCAAGCTCATCCCAACTGCCCTCGCTGATGCACTCTCCCTGCTTGAGAACGATAATGCGGTCGGCACTGCGGATCGTGCTCAAGCGGTGCGCGATCGTGATCGTGGTGCGCCCCTTGGCCAAATAGTCGATGGCGGCTTGCACCGACTTTTCGCTCTCGTAGTCGAGCGCACTGGTCGCCTCGTCGAGAATGAGGATCTTGGGATTGCGCAACAAGGCACGGGCGATCGCGATACGCTGGCGCTGGCCACCGGAAAGACTCACGCCGCGCTCCCCGACTTTGGTTTGGAAGCCTTCGGGCAGCTCCTCGATAAACTCCAGAGCACTGGCATGACGTGCCGCCTCGCGCACTTCCTCTTCCGTCGCGGTGGGACGACCGAAGCGGATATTATCAATTAAAGTCCCGGAGAGCAGCAAATTGTCCTGCATGACGATGGCACAGGATTGCCGTAGCTCACGAATGGCCAATTCCGACTGCGGAATACCATCAATGAGGATCTCACCTTCGAGTGGCGCATAGAACCCCAGCATCAAACTGACGATCGTGCTCTTACCCGAGCCACTGGGACCAACAAAGGCGACATTCTCCCCTGGTCGGATTCGTGTGGAAAAATTGTTAATCGTGCGTTGCTCCGCCTTTTTCTCATAAGCGAAAGTGACGTTGCGGAATTCGATTTCGCCGCGGATGTCGTCAAGCACACGCTCCCCTTTCCAGTCCTCCACGTAGGCCGAATCCATCAATTCCTTGATGCTCTTGTAGCTTTCCGCACCGAGCAGGTATTGCATGCTGAATTGGGTGATCATGTTAACCGGCGCTAGGCAGACAGGCAGTGCGCCGACAAGGGCGACCATTGCGCCGAGGGTCATCTTATCGTCGATCACGAGCCAACCGCACAATGCGACAGCAAAGAGCGATAAGGACGTCACCACAGTGAAGAGGATGTAGCCGAGCGACTGGTTCAGCTGCATTTGTGAAATACGCTTGTCGCTGTATTCATCACTGACCGCGCTCATCTGCTTTTTAGCTTCTTGCTCCTGACCATACCCCCGAACCAGCTTGATGGCGGAGATGAATTCATTCGCCTGACCGGTCATTCGCTCCCGGGCGACACGCACGGCATGGTTGTTGTCCTCGATTGGCTTAAAGAAATAGATCCGGACAAAAGCAAAGATGGGGATGCTCACCAAGACGATCAAAAGCAACCAGACGTTGATGCAGGCTAAAGCCACGATGAGTAGAGCGGAACGCAGCAGCTCGGGGATAATACCGGAGACAATTTGGATCACGGTCGCTTCGATATTGCTCGTGTCGAAGGCGTACTTCGACAGCAAACGCCCGGTCTGGATAGAGTCGAGGAAACCAAAGTGCATGAAATTCAACTTGTGGAAAATCCGCGCGCGCATCCGCCGGAATATTTCCTGCGACTGGGGGGACAAATTCTTAACAGCGAGACGCATTGAGGTAAAATGAACGAAGAGGAAGCCGAGTGAGAGCGCTGTGTAATAGAGAACGCCATTCAGATCGTCTTCGGGGATCGCGACATCGACGATACGCTGCGAAAGCACCGGAAAAGGCGTAATCGCCAATACACTGAGAATGCGCCAAAACATATAAACGCGCAGTTTCTTCTGCTGGCTCCAAATGAAGCCTCGCAGTGTTTCCTTATGAAGGCCGATCGATTGATGGGGGTGCATGACCACAACGATGAGACAAGGTCAGTGTCGCTTAGCCAATCCCCAAATCATCTAAAAGCTCACGAAAGCCCGGGTATTCCATCAAACCGTTCAGGTCAGGATCATGCTGCATCCAGTGAAAATCCTTATAGCCGAGCGCGATGGCGGCACGGAGTACTTTGACCGCATCTGCCTTGCGTCCCTTGAGGCTGAGGCTGCAAGCGAGATTGTAATGCGCAGTCGGATCCTCCGGGTCGAGTCGCACGAGCTTGCGATCCATCTTGAGCCCTGAATCGATGCGCCCGACTTTGGTGTAGATATGCGCCAAGATCGAGGCCACCTGCACATCCTTAGGCATACGCTGGTGCAAGCTCTCGAAAAAGCTCAGCTCAAAATCTAGATTTGTGCGGGTAGACATAGACACCAGTGAATGGCCGAGAAGGTCACCTTGCCAAGAATCAATTCAGGATTTTTAGCTCTGACAAGCAAGATGACGCAGCCAGAAGGCCACACTCACGACCAGACGAAAGCCTTGATATGAGCGAGTCGTTGACCTACGGTCTCCGAATAATTCCCTAGGAGACTCGGTCGCCTATTTCGCCTTTTACAACACTGGCTACCTACATGCTATGAAGCTCATCAAACCTATACTGACCGCTGCAGCCGGGATCGTTCTCTTTCTCTTTGTGTTGATTTTGGAATTCCGCGATGCCCATGGCTACCTATACCGCCTATTCGACAACGAAGCTTATCTAAAGTTTAACTTATTGAGATTAACAATGGTCTGGCTCTCTGGACTGCTACTTGCCTTAGCAGCTCTGAGCACCCAGGAAGAAACGAACGAAGAGCCGATCCTGCATCGATCCCAATTCAAATGGGGGCTTTTTACGTCAAGTTTGGGCGTTGGCTTTTGTCTCATCCTAGCCTTCAACCCTGCGCAGTTCAGCCACCTTGTCCAAGAAGACGGGATCATCGAGAACCTGTCAGCAATACTCTTTTTCGTCTCTTGGATACTCTGCTTCGCAGCCGCTTATAAGGATTTCAAGCGAGGTTCAGAGCTTCTGAGGGCACTCCTACTTTTCGCTTTCGGCGGACTCTTTTGGCTAATCGCAATGGAGGAAGTCTCTTGGTTTCAACGCGCGCTCGACATCGAAACCCCCGCCATCATGGCCAGCAACTTGCAGGGGGAAATGAACCTGCACAACTTCAGCACAGATACATCAGAATCTGTCTACTACTTTGGTTCGTTCGTTTTTTTGATTATACTCCCTGCATTTCGCCGCATGGCGGGGCACCTACCCTTTGTTAAAAATACGATCAGCGTTTTCCCGACATTAGCCACACTGTGCGCCGCGGCTATCTTTACTGCCTACAATGGTAACGAGTGGGGGTTGATCTTCACTCAGTTCACCTTCTTTTTCACGTTCTCCTATCTCGTGCTTAAGGTGGTCACAGTGAAAGGAATCTCTCAAAAGTTAAACTACACCTTCCTCTTGCTCTGCTTAGGTCTCACACAGTTCCTCTTTCTAGCTAATACTGGCGATCAAATACGCACTTGGGACATCAGCGAATACAAGGAACTCTTCATTCCAATCGCCTTTTTCGTCTATGCACTCGGGCAGGCGTCGATCTCATTCGGCGACCATTCCAAGAAACAACCGTAGCCGCTTAAACTCGTGAACTAGTGTCTTAAAGAATCATCCAGGCCTAACGTCAATAAGGCTCAATCCTTGACGAACAAGGCCTCCAAAAGCCCCCTTCATCTCAAGCACACTCAGGTCTGATCCACAGTTCGCAACATTGGAGTGTTCTCAATTCAATTTTGAAGTGATAAAGAGCGGCAAAGGTGAGTTAGGTGCTTGCGAGAGCACCTAACTTGGCCGGAAGCTCTCTAGCGATGAAACCATACAAACGCCTGTCGCGAGATTGCCGTCATCCAGTAAGTCGTCGAGAAAGCAGACTCCACCTCCCATTGCTACAATGCCAAAACTCTTTTTTTTTTTGCGTTTGACGCACTTGAACGCCCAGATGATTTTATTCTTAAATAGCGCGCCTAAAAGACCTTCTCAAATTCAACGGAAGTGATGAACCGCATTAAGCCAGTCCATTTAATGTTGCCCCCTTCCCCGACGAAGCTGCTCCGCGTTGCCTTATTCATGCTGCCCGTTGTTGGCTCTTTGGCACTTTGGGGTCAGGAGAGCTCACCTCGTCCATTGGCTTATTACGATGAGTATGTAAGGAACGCCTTTGAGGTTTTTAAAAGCCAACGGCTGGAATCACTCTCCCAAAGTGATGGTCTGGAAAACTTCGATCAAGATATCCGCGACGCATCGGATTACCAAAAGGATTACAAATACTTTTGTCTCCGGTCGAATCGCCTCTTCACATTTGCCACCTATCCATACGAGCACCCTCAAGTTAATTTTACGGCTTTATTTGGGCGACTCAGCGATATCCCTGAAGCAGAACTGCTCAACCAGTTAACTAAAGTTGCTCGATTCGTACAGACGGAAGCTACGGACTTAGAACAACTCGCCGCTGCCCTCTCATTGAGTCCACCCGATAAAGTTTTTACGGAGGACAAATCGATTAAAAAGGAAATGACTATACCACCGCTGCTCTTGCGCCGACTGGAAGCTATGCCGGAGGAAGTTAGACAGGAGGCAATTGCCCGCCATCAAGACTGGCTCAGGGAGATGACAGTTGAAAGGAATCGCTTCCAACGGGAACGGAACCTTCCACAAGTTGCCACACCTAACGACAAGCCAACGCAATCAGATCTGCCTCAGGCAGTGGTAGCGACTGAGCCACATTATACTGGATTTTATCGAGACAGGCAGGGGGAGATCACCCCATATAAAACAATCACTCGGCAATTTAAAGCCGAGCTCAATGCGGATGCATACGCAGCAAAGAACCTACAAGAGACTTATCTAATGCTGTCTCTTTGGGGCAACTTTTCCGATCCTTTAGAAAAGATCTTCCTATCTACTTTATTCCAGACCCTTGATACGCAATACGACCCAGCGTCGCACAAAGATGCCCCAAATACAGGGCAACATCACGTAAATCCTGGAGCCCAGAACCACACGAACTCTGACTTGCTAAAGACCAAAGGTTTGATGGGAACGATCGTGCCGCACAATTACAATGGTCTGCTCATACCCAAGCGCTACAATCTCATTTTGCCTTCGATAGAGGCTCACATTCTGCACGAAATCAAAGAATCGCTTTCTGATCGGGTTCGCTCTCTTAATTTGAAGCGAACGCTTTTGCATTATTTAGCGTTTCAAGCGGATGCCAGCTTGCTGAAGCAGCTAATCAATGAAGACGTGGTACTCGCAGCTCTCGACCTAGAAGACACTGAAGGCAACACGCTTTTCCTGCTCGCATGTAAATACGGCACACTGGATACCTTGAGAGTATTGCTCGAACTGCCCCTTTCACGCAGAAAACAGAATATAAATGGAGACACCTGCCTACACTTGGCGCTAGAGAACCCCAATCCAGAAGCGCTTTTATACCTGATCCAAAATCTAAATGAAGCTGAACTGATTACGGCTCTGGATACCGTGAACGAGGACTTGCAGACACCATTGCTTAAATCTATCGGCCTGACCACCGCAGCCTTGCTAGAGGCTAAGGATAAAGACCTCAAAGATCTTTTCGGATCCAGAAAACTGACCTTCCCGTCCTATTCTTACCTCTATTATGTACCCCTATTGGATGCGATGGAAGGTTTAGGATATGAAATACAACCCTTCCATCGGCAAATGCCCTTCTTCGAATCATTGAAAATCGAAGAGGAATCTTCCTATTAACTTAAGAAGATGTCTTATTTAAATTCAGCATCCCGAATTTCCTCAATATGCTTCATTTTGTTCGGAACGCTTGCTTTGGTCAGCAATCAAGCAGTACTTCGTGCGGATGACAGTATCTTGGATTCATTCGAGGCTGTGATAGATGACCCACTTTCCTTGCCAATCACCAATCGAGAAGGTCGCACCTTAGAAGCAAAGATCATTGCAATAGGGGAAGACACAGTGACTTTTCGTTCTATTTCTAACGGCCGTGAATACACTGTGCCATTTGGAAAACTGAGCGCAGAATGCGTTGAGCAGATCGCAGCCTTGAAGCGCTCCGGCGTATTTCAACCTTACAAATGGCCAGGGTTTAAATCATGGGGTCGAACTTGGACTTCCCGAAGTAAAAAGAGTTCACTACTCTCAACTCTTTATCTACTCTTCTTACGAAACGAAGAAGTATCTAGCAGGTACATGAGTAAATACTCTAGCTATTTAGAGCGATCTACGCACTTCGATGAGTTCAATGCGATCGAATCTCCGACAAATTTCATACAGCTATCTTTTGCTAATGCGCTAAACGACTACCCCATAGCATTTGGCCGTGGCTCATCTCAAATCGAACTCATTAAAAGCAGCCATAAGCGTTTCCTAAACTACTCAAGCAACCGTATCAACCCTTTCAAACGTAAGAGCGCAGACAACGAACCGACAGAACAAGAAGGTTTCATTCAGAGGATGACCTTCTCGCCTATCAAGACCGAAGCGCTTAACGGTAGTGTTAGAAATTTTATTTCGGTTCATCTGGCCACAATCAAAGAGCCGAACCTTGTATCGACTCGCCCCGACTACCTGATAATCAAACTGAATAAAGATTCTCTCACATTGCTCAACTTGAACACACTGCAACAGGAAAACCTCCAACATTATCCTGCGAATCAATTAACGTCAGGGTTCTCAATTCAATTACGGATACCAAGACATGAGGCAGAGCAACTAAACCAGCTCGTGGATGCCACATTTCTGAAAATTAAACACTCGGATCACATCGGAATAACCACCGATTTCGCAGTCGCTTACTTCTACAAAATTGGACATGAATAATAGATTACTGCGAGTACACCAGAGGGGGATTTTATACCTAATTTCAACACTCTTACTTTTGCTTAATGTTCAGTATGGGTACCCGGAAGACGTCGCAAAAACCGAACGCGCCGAAATTAGCGATAAAGCTATTTATTACCGAGGGGTGAGGTATACGCCAGTCGACTTACCGTCTCAGTATGATCGAGAACGACTGGCATCAATTTACAAGAATCAGGTACTGTTTAAGGGACGTTATATCCTATCCCTTCTGGATTTGAATTCAGATCAAAAAAAGTTAATCGAATCACAGCAGCAAAAAGCACGCTCAGATTACCACTCGGGTGGTTTTGAATTTAGCGAACTTGTTCAATCTACACATACTCTTTTTGTTGAGAAAAACGCGTATACTCTCCGAGAAAGGAACATACTCGACAAAATCCGGAAGAGCTCAACCTCAACAGTATCTAACGAGTTCACCAATTTCTACACGATCTGCTTGATGGCTAAATTCAACGACGTAAACGAAATGCATAAAATACCAAGCGTGCTTCATAAACCCACGGTTTATGGCCCATCGCTCAAGGATTATGTTCGGGCTCTCCCACCTGAAGAAATTCTGTATTTCATGCCCGCTGATTTCAAGGGAACACCTGATCAGCCAACCGACTTCAGCTGGGAAAAATACAAGTATAGCTTATCTGACTTAACCTTACTCATCGTGGAGTATTTTGATGAATTCGCTTCAATTCCTCCACATATTTACAGAAGCCTTCGACTCACCGATGCTCAAATGAACGAGTTTTCGAGCGTCATGAACGAAAAGAAGCGGATCAGCCGAGAATTCGTATATATTCAATCCGATTTCCATGCCGCGATTGATCGTTCTTTCCGACAAACAAACTTCACAGAGTGCCTCATTTTAATTCGTTTTTTTGAGGCATGGTTTCCCGCATCTGCAATGGGGCACCTGAGAACCAGCGCTTCGTTGGACCACAGGTTTCTTTTTCGATATTTGAGTGACTATGAAGTCAGGATAAACGAAATTTACTATTCAAACGAAGAGTTGGATGCAGCACTGCCTAAGCTCAAAACAAACATTTGCCACTAAATATATGAAAATACTGACAACCTGTATTCTGGCCGCTTGCCTAGTTACTGCAGCATACTTCCTCTACAATCGTCAGGCTACGCCTGCCTTACGGCCATTACCTGTAGAGCAATATTTGAATCAACCCACAAGTCTGGACGGTCAAAGCCATCGAGTTGAAGCGCAAGTCGTTTCTCAGATGCAAAACAACGCCAAAGCCAAACTACTGAAGGTTCGCTTGATAGGTGAGAATAATCACTCCGAGTTCTTACCTTTGATTGTCCCACATACACTAAGGCTGGATCTGTTCCCAGGTCAGAAAATGGCTTTTAGTGTAAATATTCTAAACCAAAACATCATAGTTACCGATGCGAAAAAACTCTAAGCCACGCCCCCTCTCAACCACTGCACGCAGGCTGATGACCTCTGCCATATTCGGTAGCTCCATATGCTTGGGCTGGTTCAACATCTCGCATGCACAAGGTAACACGCCGCCAAGCACAGCGCCGACTGGAAACTTATCCAACCCCGCCCGTGTAAACGCAATCCAGACACCTGCGACCAGTGAGGCACTTCTAGATGTAGACAAGTTGTCGAATTTCTTCAACCCAGAGGAAGGAGATTCGATAGACCCGGATTCCGGCACCATGAACTGGAACGGTAGAACCTTCGACATGGGGAACTCCCGCCTTTTTCGCTCACGATTTGAGCGCTACCTGCTCCTCGAAGAAGCAGCGATTCATGACGCCAAGGGGCACTTAGAGCTTTTAGATGCGACCGCAGAGCTCTTGTCGCCCAAACACTTGAGTCCGGACGAGTCCATTTACGATGCAAATGTTGAAAAAGCCTACAAACTGTTATTCGAAGCGGCTGAATATCCTCAAGACGGAGGTACATCACGCGTGCTGGCGCACATGATTTATAATTCCTGGAGGCTAAGAAAGGAGATACGCGAGGATATCTACGACTACGAGCACGACACGAAGATGAAGATACTCAAGAAAGAGCGGGATGCAAACCGCGAATGGATACAGACACGACAATCAAAACTCGACCCTAACTACGGTCGTGGAGAGCAGAACGCTTATAACCAGCTGAGAACATCTCAGCCGAATAACGACCAAAACTCTCAGGCAGAAAAAAACTCGAATCTAGCCGCAGAAGGCGTCAGTTCGACTTTAGGCGTGGCTATCACCTTGGGTAACATCCAGCTAAAAGCAGGCTTCGCAAAATTACAATTTCAGAGTCAAATCGTATATCTACTCGCGCAGCGACGTTTCCAGCATGCTATCATCGCATGTTCATTCTACCGGGCACTCTTCAAGGGTTCATCTCAAACAATGGAAGTAGGCGAAGATGTGTTAGCTCAGCTCGTACCAAATGTAGAACTCGTCTATACGATTGAAGCAATTGAACAAATTTCGAATCAGACGATGGTCGAAGTCCGGGACTCGATCGATGCGATCGATCATGCGCTCAAGCAAAATCGATTGGTCACCGCGATGGAGCGACTACAGGAGACCTTTTTTATTGGCGAGTTTCTTTCGCCCGTCTCCGAATTCTCACAAGAGAAACGCAAAAGCATCTACGAGGTTTATCAGTTACTACGTCTAGGGACTGACCTCTCCGACATTAAGGATTTCGACCGGCTCTCAGAGGTATCCGAGCAACTCTACGAACTCACCGACGACTCAAAGTTCATCCAAGCCAAGAGTCTGATTCAGACCTCCATGCAGCAATCGAACTTACTCCTGATGCAGGCGAAGTTGCACTTCACCCGAGAGAACTTTGAAGAGGGGCAACACGCACTGGAAAAAGCGTCTCGAATCTGGCCACTTAATCCTGCCATTTCCGAATTTAGCGCGAATATGAATTCGACGATCGACCTCTCGATCACGATGAAGAACACCTTCGATCAGTTACTTGTATCTAAAAACTATCGCGCCATCTTTGAACAACGGAACGAGTTAGGCTTGGGACTTGGCGATGACCCTCAGCGCAGCGTCCTATTAACTGAAATACTAGATAAACTGTCACGAGTGGATTTTATGCTCCGGCAAGCGGATCAGATCTATCAACAGGGCAATGCGTATGCTTCCTGGGAGCTGGTCTCACAAGCGGAGGAGCTTTTGCCGATGGATTACAAGGTATTGGAACTCAAGAACACTATATTAGTTGAAGCTGCCGACTATGCTGAAACTTTAAGCAAGGCGAAAAAAGCACAGGATGCAGGGCATTACTCCGCCAGTTTCTCCTATTATCAAAAAGCTTTGGAAATCAATCCCACAAGTATTCTAGCCAATCAATGTGTAGCAGATCTGAGTCAGCGCATTTTGGCTGAATACACGGAATAATCCATGATTCGTTGCTCTCAATTAAGTGTCGCAACTGGAGATAAAAGTCTTCTCCAAGCGGTTTCCCTTGAGTTCGCAAAGGGTACTCTTACGGCGATCATAGGACCATCAGGTTGCGGCAAAAGCACATTTTTACGTGCGCTCATAAATAGCAACCCGGGAGCCAGTCGTAGCGGGCATAGCTATTTTGATAAGGTTGAAATTCAATCGCCCGAAGACCTACAAGGGCGAGTGGGCTATGTGCCACAATTTAGCGTAGCACATCGGCAGCTCACCGTGGGTGAGTCCATTCATTATACTAAGAAATTGTTCTCAGGGACTCGTAAGGTCACAGAGCTCCTGCAGATGGTCGGCTTAGAGGCGCATGCACAGACTAGAGTGGGACAGTTGAGTGGCGGGCAACTGAGGCGCTTAAGCCTTGCCCTGGAACTGGCATCGAATCCGCATTATTTATTATGCGATGAAGTGACCTCCGGCTTAGACTCGGAGTCGGAGTCGGAGATCATTGATCTACTTCGAGAGCTGGCCTCGAAGCACAACATCACCGTCCTATGCGTTATCCACAATTTAACGGCACTTAAGAAATTCGATTGCATTGTAGTTTTTAAAGAGGGCTCGCTTTACTTCTCGGGAAATTATTCGCAGCTGATAGCTAATTTCCAAGTCGACGATTCCAGCGAGCTATTTTCACGCCTCAAGGATTTCGCCCCGATACAGACCGAGATAACAGCTGGTGGATCGTGGCCAACACCCGAAAAGCCGGCAGGTCGTCAGCGGCCTTCAACGTCATTTTTTCGCCAACTATTTTTCCTGTGTGCGCGTCGCATTAAGCTGCTTTCACGAGATCATTCCTATCTCTATCTCTTACTGGCGATGACCTTAGGCTTTCCCTTCCTTGTAGTGATCTTTGCATGGAACGGTTTGCCCGCCTTTGAAGGCTTGTCGCTGGTTTCCGACACAAACTTAATGGGGCAATTTCAAGATGAAATGCGCTTCAAAGAGGAGGCGTTTCAAACGGGATCCTTAGTTTCGGGACTGATTCTATTTCAGGTCATTCTCGTGACATTGATGGGAGCGAACAATGGCTCGCGTGAGATTGCCGGAGAGCGCTCGATTCTTGAAAAGGAGAAACTTTCGGGCTTGAATCTAGCTGCCTATACTTGCAGCAAGCTATTCTACCTTTTCGGATTGAGCCTAGTCCAAGGAATATGGATGGCTCTTTTTGTTAAGATGATTTGCGGATTCCCAGGAACCGAAATGGAGCAGTGTGCTCTCTTCGTTATGGTTTCATTTTCCATGTCCTTGACAGCGCTAGCCTTTTCTTCGCTCTCCGATTCTGTCGAGAAATCAAATCTGCTTTCGACGTATTTAGTGGGTCTTCAATTACCTCTGTCTGGCATTGTGCTTGCGCTACCGATGTTCGCCCCCCTGGTTTTAAGACCTTTTATAGCCACATTCTGGGGCTGGAGTGGCTACATGCACACGATTAAAGACTCTCGGTTCTATGACGCCGTCCAGATGGCGAACACCTGTCCGGTCGTCACCTTGCCAACCTGTATTTTCGTTCTGCTTATACATGCAATCGTGGCTTTCGGATTCGTCTATTCGGGAGTTTCACAGTCGAAGTTCACCCATTAAAATGACCATCGGAAGATTGTTACAGTTCCAGAGACACATACGTACATGTGCTGGTTTGGCTCTACTCTTCCTGGAGAATATAGAGGTAGCGGTCGCCCGATTTGCGGAAAACGCCTGTCGCGAGATTGCCGTCGTCGAGAATGTCATCGAGTTTCACATAGACGGCGGGATCCAAGTTGCCGTCGCCTTCGGAGAGTCCCACTGAGGCCACAAAGCCCAGGCGGTTGACCTCCCAGTCCCAAATGCCGCCATTGGGCGGGGGTTGGTACCACGAAGTGCCTTCGAAATAGGGCTCCGCCGAGGTGGGTAGGCTGTTGCCTTGGCCGTCTGCCGGCCATGTGCCGACTTCAAGCGCGTGGATTTCGAATGCGCCTGCGAACGAGCGGAAGTCGTTGGCCAGTCGGCTGGCGTAACTATAATTGCGCACCTTCTGGAACGCAGGAATCGCCATCGCGGCCAACAGACCGATGATGACGACAACGATCATAATCTCGACCAGCGTAAAGCCGGAACGAACGGGGGTAGATAGAGGGGTCGTGTTTTTTGATGTCATGAAGAGGGGTTCCTTCCTGAACAACATCTGGGATACTAAAAGCACTTATAACTTCAAGAATCCGCCCTTATATGACAAAGGTAAATCGCGCGACCGCCTGCTATTTATAAAAAATTTACAAAATCGGCGTGTTTCAACGCCCCCTACTCGACCAAGGAGAAATTCACGCCAAGTGACTGCTCCAGCTTGGTAATCTGCCCACGCTCACCAGGCTCGATGAGGGTCAGCGATACGCCCTTCTTTCCGGCACGTGCGGTGCGCCCACTCCGGTGGGTGTAGTATTGCATAGCGTCGGGCAACTGATGCTGGATGACAAAGGAGAGCCCCTCGACATCGATCCCGCGTGCGGCCACGTCGGTGGCAATGAGGAACTGAATGCGCTCTTTTTTGAAGCCACGCATGACCTTATCGCGATCCTTCTGACTGAGGTCGCCTTGAATGACCCCCACAGAGAGGCCGGCTTTTTCCAGCTCTTCACCCATACGGATGGCTCCGGCACGAGTACGGCAAAAGATGAGTCCGCGATTCGAGCCCTGCGACTTGAGATAGCTGACGATAAAGGCGTCTTTCTCCTGTCGAGCGCAAATGGCGAATTGGTGATCGATATTACGATTCGCAATCTGCTTCGGCTCGACTTGCACGCGATGGGCGTGCGGCGACATAAAGTCCTCGATCAAGCTCTGCAGCTTTTTCTGAAAGGTCGCGGAAAAGAGCCAAGTGGCTTTGCGGTTTTTCGTCTGCTTAAAGATCTCAGCGAGTTCTTGCTGGAAGCCCATGCTCAACATCTCGTCGGCTTCGTCGAGCACGAGGTATTGCACGGCATCCAGTAGCAGACCTTTATCCAGCAAATCCATGAGGCGACCGGGCGTCGCCACCATGATCTGAGTCGGACGACCGAGGCGCTGCATTTGCGTTTCGATCTTATCGCCGCCGGCGGCGACTTCGACAAAGATCTTATCATCGCAGAATTTGGTAAACCGGAAAAGCGCCTTACCGATCTGCTTCGCCAGCTCGCGCGTCGGCGCAATGATCAGCCCTTGGATTTTATCGGACTTAGGGTCGACCTTCATGAGCAGAGGCAGGCCAAATGCAGCCGTCTTACCCGTGCCCGTCTGCGCCTGCGCAACCAAATCGCTGCCGTCCTTTAATAAAAAAGGAATGGCTGCGTTCTGAACGGGCGTGGGCTCTGAAATGTCGAGGGCAGTGAGACCTTCGACGAGGTCGGCGCGGACGCCGAGGGAATGAAAGTTATTTGGCATGGTAAAGTGGTCTTGGGAAGGGGAACCGTTCCGTGCTTCGCTTTTCAAGCTACGCAGGACACAGTAATGGACGTGAATGAACGTTAATTTGATGACTTTTATGAATCGCAGGCGAGTGAAATGACCTGCAGGTGTTAGATTACTTCCAAGCTGACTGATGCCAGCTTCGGCCTGAGCAAGCTCAGACGCTACGACAACGATGCGCTTAGGGGCTGGGGATCTTGCCCGTTGTTATTTTCTGAATGACAAGGTAGATATGAAGTTCCGGATGTTGGTCGTATTCAAGATGCCGACACACGCACCCATTTTCTGAGATAATAGTCAGCAACTTCGGAATGCCGAGTGCCGCATGGTAGAGTGGCTGGCCTAAGAACGGATTCGAATCATCGTCCGGCTCATCAAGTCCCCCACTCGTGAAAACCATGACGCCTTCTTCCGTCAAGCCACCACACAGCTTTTTAAGAACGGCTTCATGCGCCTCCAATGGCACGTGCCAGATACTATCCCATGCAGAAATGAAGTCGTACTTCTTCGGAAAACTCCACTCGCAGATATCAGCGAGATGAAAGGTCTGATTGGGGTTTCTTTCCTTTGCCAGACGCAACATCTCCGGCGAGATGTCCAAGCCCTCAACTACAAACCCTTCAGAAAGGAGCAAATCTATGATGCGTCCGCTGCTGCCACATCCGATATCAATAGAGTGGCCTCTGTTCTTAGAGAACTTGAGAGCTCGTCGATGCTGCGAAATGCCATTCTCCCGATTAAACGTCTCACCATGCCAATGGGAAGCTAACCTGTCATAGATTTTGGATGTCTGTTCTGGTGTCATTAGCAATTAAGCCAAATTAATTCACGTTCATTCACGTCCATTAACGGTTCAAAAACAGTCGTTCGAATGGCTTGATCACACGAGTATCGCCACCGCGATCGAGAAGTAGATCATGAGTCCGAGGACGTCCATGAGTGAGGTGATGAGTGGGCTGCTCGCTGCAGCAGGATCAATTTTTAAACGACTGAGCACGAAAGGGAGCAGTGCGCCGAAGGTGTTGGCGACAAATACAATGGAGATCATACTGAGCCCGACGATGATGGCGATGTGATAATCGCCCCCGTAGAGTTGGCTCACGATTCCGGCGATCACCGCCATGGCCGCACCGAGCAGCAGGCCGACGAAAGTCTCTTTACTGACCGCAGTGAACCAGTCGCCGAGCTCCAGATCGCTCGTCGAGATGGCGCGCACCATGAGCGTCGCGGATTGCGAGCCGCAGTTACCACCACTGGCAATGACCAAGGGCATGAAGAGCGCCAGCGTGATGAACTCCTTAACATAGTCTTCGTAACTGGAGATGACGCCTGCCGAGATCAGGTTGACGAAGATCAGGATGAGTAACCAGCCGATGCGCTTGCGAAAGAGCTGGCCAAAACTGGCAGCACTATAGCGCGTCTCCAGAGGGGCGACAGCGACACCCTTTTGGATATCCTCGGTGGCCTCTTCTTCGGCCACGTCCATAATATCGTCGACCGTCACGATGCCAACGAGCACGCCTTCGGAGTCGACGACGGGGAGCGCGTTGACGTCGTAGCGCTGAATCTTCTCCACCGCGACTTCACGGTCGTCGTAAGCCGAAATGCTGACGAACTGGTAGTTAAGAATATCTTTAATCACCGTCGAGGGCGGCACCATGATGATACTGCGCATCCGCACGATATCGACGAGCAAGCCGTTCGAATCGGTAACGTAGAGGATATTAAAAATTTCACTATCGCGGCCATACTTGCGGATGTGCTCCAGAGCGTGGTCACAGGTCCACTCTGCGCGGATGCGAATGTAGTCGGGCGTCATTAGACGGCCAACGCTCTCTTCGGGGTAGCCGAGCAATTGGCGCGATTCGGCCAAATCCTCCGGGCTGAGAAGCTGCATCAACTGGCGTGTGACGGTAGCCGGCAACTCTTCGAGCATCGCAGTGCGGTCGTCGGGACTGAGGTTGGCCAGCAACACGCGCGTATCCGCATCCGTCAGGGCTTCGAGAACGGTGTCTTGGTCATCCGGCTCAAAATAGGCAAAGACATCCGCTGCCCGGTGGCGTGGCAAAGCGCGATAGACCAGAATCTGGTGCGGCTTATCGAGACGGAGAATGTAGTCGGCCACTTCCGGAATCGCCCAATTCGTCAACTCCTCAGAGATCGCTTTGATCTGCCCACTGGCAATCAAGTGCTCCATCTTGGAATCAATCTCTGTATTTTCGTCAGCCATTACACGCTTGGTAATAGAAGTCGCCGCATAGGAGTAAAGCGGGGAATGCGGGAACGAGCGAGTTAAGGCGCCAAACGCTCGGCGGCCCACGCACCGGAGGCGTCACGGCGATAGATAAAGCGGTCGTGCAAACGACTGGTGCGCCCTTGCCAGAACTCGAAGGACTCCGGCACGATACGGTAGCCGCCCCAATTATCGGGAAGCGGCACCTTACCCTCGACAAACTTGCGCTTCATTTGGTCGAGCTTGGCTTCGAGGATACTCCTCGAGGTGATGACCTGACTCTGCGGGGACGCCCACGCTCCGAGCTGACTACTGAAGGGACGACTCAAAAAATATTTAAGCGACTCGGCCTTGGACACGCGCTCGACTCGGCCGATGACATTGACCTGCCGCTGAAGAGGCAACCAGAGAAAGTTAGCGGCCGCATGCGGATTCACTTCCAGCTGAGCGGCTTTGCGACTCTCGTAGTTTGTATAGAAGGTCAGCCCCTTATCCGAAAAGTCCTTGAGCAAGACCACGCGGGTGCTCGGCTGGCCACTGGCATCGGCGGTGGCTAGGCACATTGCATTCGGCTCATCGACTTCGGACTTCTCCGCCTCGCGAAACCACTTTTCAAACTGCGCAAAGGGAGAGCCCAACAGATCGCTCTCGCTAAAACTGCCCTTTGTGTAGCTTTGCCTGAGGTCGGAGAGATCCATGGAGGTAGTTGTTAGTTGTTCGTTGTTAGCCAGCGAGAAGCCCATGTTGCCCAACAACGAACAACTATCAACCAACAACGGCAACCTCTACTCGTGCTCCGCCAGCCAGCGCTCGGCCTCGATCGCGGCTTGGCACCCCATACCGGCTGCGGTGATCGCTTGGCGATAGATGTGGTCGACACAATCGCCGGCAGCGTAGAAACCTTCGAACTTGGTCTTCACTTGGCTACCGGACTCGGGCACGATGTATCCGTCGCCGTCGCGCTCGAGCAGACCTTCGACGAAATCAGTATTCGGAATGTGTCCGATGGCGATGAAGACGCCCTTACAAGGAATCTCGCGAGACTCACCGGTAACGGTGTCTTTAACCACGATCGCTTTGGTAAAGCCCTTTTCGTCGGCCAAGACTTCAGTCGGTGCAGAATTCCAAGCCATCTCGATCTTGTCGTGCGAGGTCGCACGGTCGGCCATGATCTGCGAGGCACGCAGCTCATCGCGGCGGTGGATCAGTGTGACCTTCGAGCAAAAACGTGTAAGGAAAAGCGCCTCTTCAGCAGCGGAGTCTCCGCCGCCCACCACGACGACTTCCATGTCGCGGTAGAACGCACCATCACAGGTCGCGCAAGTAGTGACACCCTTGCCACCATACATTTCTTTCTCGCCGGGGATGCCGAGCAGACGGGGACGTGCGCCCGTGGCCACGATCACGGCTTTCGCCTCGAAGACTTTATCGCCGGCATAGAGCTTCTTCACATCGCCTTCGATTTCGATCTTGTCGACCTTCGCATGCTCATAGCGTGCGCCAAAACGAGCCGCTTGCTTGCGGAGGTTGTCCATCATCATGTAGCCGTCGATCCCTTCGGGAAACCCGGGGAAATTCTCGACTTCGGAGGTCGTCGTCAATTGGCCGCCAGGCTGTGAGCCCTCGAGCACGAGCGGATTGAGTTGAGCGCGCCCCGTGTAGATGGCCGCGGTGAGTCCGGCGCAGCCGGTGCCTAAGATGATGACGTCTTCCATGTTGGTATAAAGTGGTCTGAAATTGTGAAAAACAGCAGACGATGGGGCGCAGGAGCCGATTCTCAACCAAAATTTGAATTTCTCTACTGGTTTGCCTTTATCCGCCCCATTGCTAGATTCGTTTACATAATGAAAGCCCCATTCCTACTCCCCGCCCTATTCGCCTGTTGTGCCCTCACAGCTAAAGCCTCAACCATCGAGCCTGGGCAAACCTCCGAACAAGTGATCGAAGCCCTGGGTAAGCCCGTCGGCACCATCGAGTTGCGCGAGAAAACGCTTTTTCTCTACCCTCAGGGCGAAGTGACCCTCAAAGAAGGCCTCGTCACCGAGATCGACCTAATGAGCCAAGAGCAATTCGAGGCTGACCAAGAACGCCTCCGCCTTGAGCGTGAAGAGTGGCTGGCCGACCAAGAGCGCCGAGCCGCCGCGAGAATCGAAGAAGGTGAAGCTCTCCGTGCCGATAAAATGAAAAGCCGCGCGTTCGCCTCCCTACCCGCCAAGGACAAAGTTGATTACTGGCGCAGCTTCCAGACCCGCTACCCCGAGGTGGACGTCTCTCCACAAATTGCCTCTGCCCTAGAGGGCTACGAAAGCGAGCTTGAAGAGCTCCGCAGCCAGCAACGCATCGCCGAGCTCGAAGCCCGCGTCGCTCAAGCGGAAAAAGAAGCCGCCACCGCTCGGCTCGAAACCGAAAAGCTCCGCGAAGAGACCGAACGCACCGAGCGCAGTCGCAGCAACTACGGTCTACGCTACTACACCGACCCGGTGATCAACAACAGCCGTTACTACTACCGCCCACCGACCATCACAATTTTCACAAATGGCAACGGCACCACGACCACGACCCAAAGTACAAACGGTGTGTTTCGCTATGGAAATAATCAGACCCGCACCGAAAGTGTCGCCGAGCGCGCCACGCGTATCTTAAACGAGGCGAAGAAATAGCGTCATCCGGGCGCAATCAGAAGCTCGGAGAGCTAATGTCATTCTGTAAATCACACCCGCATTTGCGCCCCCTGCTTTCTTTCACTTGAATGGCGCGCGACCACCCACTATGGTATTCGTATGATTAAGAACGTACATGATGTCATACCCGAAGTTGCCGAAGGTGTCCGCGGGGGCAACGGCAGCGTCACCGCTCATAAGCTCCTCGACCTATTCCCGGGCAGCACGATTAAAAGCGTGGGCATCGTACGCCTAGAGCCCGGCGCCAGCGTCGGCGATCACTCCCATCAGGGCGATGAAGATTTCTACTACTGCATCTCCGGCACAGGGATCGTGGTCGACAACGGCATCGAGCACCCCTTCACCCCCGGCACGCTTCAAATCACACGCGACGGTGAGTCGCAAGCCATCCGCAACACCGGCGAGACCGAACTCGTCTTCCTCGGCGCACTCGTTGCGACGATTGAGGAGTAAGGTTACAGGTGCAGTCACGGTGATCACTCGATACGTCAAACAGAAAGATTGAGTAGAAAACGCCTCATACAAATAGTAGCGATCAGCTGCCTCGTTATTGGAGTCGCGGGGTATGTTGCATGGAACAAAGCACAGCAGCGACAGAGTTACATGAGGATCATGATCGTTCATCGCTTTATCAGCAGCGGTGTAGATCAGTATTTGATTGAGTACAAATCTCCGCCCGAGTCTTGGAATCATCTATCGCATTGGCCTGAAGATGGCATTTTTGAGGACGCCGATTACCTTCGACCGGATTTCATGAGACAAAACGTGGGGTTCTTACCGGGAATCAAAACCAGCACGACCAACGAGATGGAGGACGTGCGCCTTTGGCTAGGTCATTATGGATCCGACAAAGGACGAGATTTCTCTTACTCGATTGATGGCCAAAGTTATAGCCTCCCTGCATTATGGTTCTTCCACAAGGTTCCACTCAAAGGGTGGTCAGTCTCATTCACAGACCTCAAATCGGGAAGAACGACCGTAAGTCATCGAGAATTTGGAAATTACCTCAAACAAGCGTTTGGCTATGCGGACTCGCACGGAATCGACTACGACGAAACCCAACTAGATTATTGGAGAGAGCGATAGAGCACAACCAGCCGACAGATGATCGCTATGAGTCGCTTACACACTCTACCCAGAAAAATATAATGACCGCCTAGAGCACCGCCCTACTCCGCCTCGGCTTTTTTCTTAGTGCCTTTGGGGACGATAATGTTGTGATCGACTTCGTATTCTTCCATGTCGGGTGGCACGGTGGCGATGGCTTCTTCCATGGTGGTGAGGCCTTCTTTCACCTTCAACATAGCGTCTTGGTGGAGTGTCATCATGCCGTTGCGCATGGCGATGCGCTTGATCATGGCCGCTTCTTCACCGGCGTTGATGCCTTTAATTAATTCTTCGCTGGTCGCCATGAGCTCGTGGATACCGACACGGCCTTTGTAGCCGTTACCACCACAGCTCGGGCAGCCGTCTTCGCTCGTGCCAGGCACTTTACCGGTCCAGCTCAGCGCGCGCATCATAATCTCTGCTTCGTTACCTTCTTGCAGGTAATTTTTCTTACAGGATTTGCAGACGCGGCGCATGAGGCGCTGCGCACAGACGCAAATCAAAGATGCAGAAATCATGAAAGGCTCGATACCCATCTCCGTAAGACGCGAGACAGTGGTCGGCGCATCGTTGGTGTGGAGCGTGCTGAAAAGTAAGTGACCAGTGAGCGCGGCCTCAACAGCGATGCCGGCAGTCTCGCGGTCACGAATCTCACCGACCAGGATCACATCGGGATCCTGACGAAGGAAGGCGCGGAGCGCGGAAGCAAAAGTCAGTCCGATCTTACGCTGCATCTGCATCTGCAAGAGGCCGGGCAAGGTGTACTCGATGGGATCTTCGGCCGTGCGGATACAAATATCAGCGGTATTGATTTCATTGAGCGCGGAATACAGCGTCATCGACTTACCGGAACCGGTGGGGCCGCAATGCAGAATCATACCATACGGGCGCTGAATCAGTTCCCGATACAGGCCGAGGTTACGCTCGGAAAATCCGAGTGCGGGCAGGGGCAGCGTACTCTTCTGCTTATCGAGAATACGCATGACAATGCCTTCACCGTGATTGAGCGGTGCAGTGGAGACACGAAGGTCGACGTCGATGCCTCTTTTATTGTATTGCTTGAAGATAATACGACCGTCCTGCGGCATGCGCTTCTCCGCAATATCGAGCTGCGCCATGACCTTAAGACGCGCAAGGAGCGCTCCGGAGGCGGCGGGTGGAATCGTGAGACGATTGAGCAGGACACCATCGATGCGCACGCGAACACGAGTTTCTTTTTCAAAAGGCTCTATATGGATATCACTCGCTCCGGCGAAATAAGCTTCTTCGACGATCCGGTTGGCCAGCTTGATGATCGGCGCAGATTCTTCGTCAGAAAAATCATCTTCGTCGAGATCATCATCGTTTGCGAAGTCGGCACCGAGCGCTTCGACGACGTCACCAAAGCCGACTGCTTGGTGCTGATCACTCTTGTCATCAAGAACCTTGTCGATCTCGGACTGCAGGCCGAGGAGCACGGAGACCTTCATCCCGGAGAGCTCTTGCACCTTTGAGGTGACTCGGAGGTCGAAAGGATTACTTAGTGCAATAATGATGTAGTCGCCTGCAAAACCGAGCGGCAGGACTTTATTCTCTTGGCAAAAGTCTTTATCCAGCTTGGAGAACGTCGTCTCCGTAATCATACATTGCTTGATATTAATCGGCGCCAACGCGAAGGCTTTACTCTTAGCAAAAAGCAGCTGGTGTTGGGTAATCTTATAATCGGTCGCGAGGAGCGCCTCAATGGCCTCACCGGACATCTCCTCATCCGTCTCGGTGATGTTCTTAAATTGCGCATCGGTCAAATGACCCATCTGGAGGAGATTCTCCAGAATAGCAGTTTGGATACGTGCAAGAGCCATAGTTTACGAAGGTAGCGAGAGTCGAATGTGGTCGTGTAAAATTAGAAGCTGCCCAGCTCACTACGGAGCAATGGCATGTTTTGGAGATCGTCTTTGGTCTGAACGGAGGCATCGAGCTCGAGCGTTTTTGCGAGCTCAGCGGCGATCAAACCGTGGTGCTCCATCTGATCTTTGAGATAGCGGCCTTGTTCAGCCTTCATGAGCGCGGCGATACGGCTACCGGGTTCCACTGAAGCGATGCTTTCGCCGAGTGCTTCGCAGAGGACTTCAAGCGTGATAGGCTCGTCGGCGCTGGCCGCGACGGCGGCATGCACGATCTCTTGGATCTGCTTATAGTTACGAGGCCACTCATAGGAGAGCAGCGCATAGACGGCTTCGGGTGCAAACTCCGAGCAATGACTACGGCCGGCTCGCTCGGAAGCGATGCGAGCCATCCGGCGCGCATAGATAGCGACATCACTGTGACGCATGCTGAGACGGGGCAGAACTACGCCGAGCTCAGCTGCGGCCTCCTCAAACTCGACCACACTGTTGTCGGCTGTAAGAATATAGACCAACAGCAACGTGTCGGCGCCCTCGACTTCACGATGGACAAGCTCAGTCAACTTGTGAGCGCGCGCGATGTCGGCCACCGAGCCGAGACGCACCCCCAAGAGGCGGCTTTTTTCAAAATCGGAAAGGACAGCGCGAACTTGCGAAACAGCATCCTCGTTCGAGTCGCCGAGGGTGAGCACATCGATCGGCATGTCGCCATTTCCCCTCCAACGTGAAAGATCTTTGAGCGCCAGCTCGACATCGCTACCGGTCGGCTCGTGAATAAAGAGTTCTTTGCCGTCCTTAGCCAGCACCCATGCACTTTGCAGAAAGCGGTTGGCCAAGAAGTTACTCGCACTAAAGAATCGCGGTTCTTCGGGGTAGCTGAGCGCGGCAGCAGCATCGGCAGCCGACTTCCCCTCCTGAGCCAGTTGTTCCTTCTCCTCATCCGTCAACGGATCGGAGAAACGAGCGACGTGTTGCAAGAAGGCCTCCGTATCCAGCGGCTTTTCCATAACGAGCGTCACGCTCATATTGGCGACCTTGACCAGCTCCGGCGTGTTCATAAGGCCGGACACGAGGATGAAGGGTAAATTCGGATACAGCTCCCGAGCCTTCTTCAAGAAGTCGGCACCATCCATCACCGGCATCTTGTAATCGGAAATGACGAGATCGTAGGGAATCTCTTCAAGCTGCGTAATGGCGCGCTCGGGGCGAGTGGCCATGTCGACGCGATAGTTATTCTCGCGGAGGAGATCCTGCAGCATCTCCGCGTAATTTTCTTCGTCGTCTAAAACTAGTATTCGTCCGGCCATAAATGTGTTCTCTCTAAAAAATCGTGTGTTCGTTTATTTCATTTTTGCCTCGATGGCATTGACGTCCGTGCCAAAGAAGCTGGCAGTCTTGCTGCGATCGCCTCCGAGAAGGATCGCGGTGGCACGCAAGTAGTCAACTTGCTGACTCGATAAGTGCGACTCGAAGCGCGCGCGCGGCGAGGCACCTTCATTGACCTTCAGTGCAGATTTAACCGCCGCATGCGTAATCACGTCACCGGGATTTTCGTCGATGATCTTGCGCACGGTGGCGCGCAGCTCATCGAAGTTGCGCTCCCATTTGTGTTGGCGAAAGAGGTCACGCGCAGAGCGCTCGAAACGGGGCACGGCAGCGAGTGACTTCTCGCGGGCGACCTCGACGACGAGCTGCTGCGCCATGACGCCGACGTCGACATTGCAATCGCGCAGTGGTGGCACGCGCACCTCGGCGGTGCCCATGAGGATGTAGAGATTTTCGTCGATCAGCCCCTCGTCAAAGAGCGAGTCGAGGTCACCGCTGACGCAGAAGATGGTGCGCAGTGCGACGTCAATTGCCTCAAAGGCGCCTTCGTGTTTGGAAAGCGTCGTGGCCAGGACTTTCTGCACCTCGTCCATCGTCTCCAGTTCGAGCAGGACACAGGTTACGCGCTCGGCACCTGCACTGATCGCAGACTCAATCAAAGAGAGCGCTTGCGCCTCGTCGAACGAACCAGCGCTGAGATAGACAAAGTGCTCGGCATCACTCTCGTAGAAGGTGCGAATGTCCTCGCAGATACTGCGATAGTGCATGCCCGGCTCGCCGATCAGCGAGAGTGTGGACTTAAAATTGCGCAAGCTGTAGAGGCGCTCGGCAAACGATGCCGAGGCTCCCGACTTACAGGGATAGGAGCGGAAGGTGAAACCGAGTTTAGAACCGGCATCCTCGCCATCGGCATCGTCGTCATCGCCGGCGGGCGCGTTTTCGAGTTTCTTGGCCTCTTCGATGAGTTCAGCCGTGCGCTCTAGTAGAGAGAAAATATTGAGAGGCTTCAGAAAGACGCCACCCACCCCTTCGCTGATCAGTTCGCGGATGGTGTCGTTCTCCAAATACCCCGAAACCATGATCACGGGCACCTCGGACTTGACCTTCTTGATCACCTTCATGAACTCCGCACCGGTCATCTCGGGCATTTTGTGGTCGGTCACCACGAGGTCATAGTCGGTCTCGCGAAAGACATCGACTGCCTCAACCGGATCCGTGAGGGAGGTGACGATGTAGTCGGCCTGCTCGAAAATATCAGTCAGCAGACTGTTAAAGTCGGCATCATCATCTAGAATTAAAACGCTGTATGGCATAAAGTTTAGTTAGCTCGGTAGATTATTTATTCGTCTTCGGCGGCGGCATCTTCGGTCTCGTGAATCTCCTCGATGCGCTCGAGCCCACGACTGAGTGAGGCGGTGGATGTGCCATACCAGATGACGCGGCCATCGAGCATTTCCTCCCAGTGCTTGATCACCGGCGCGCTCATATAGTAGCAAGTCGCCACCATGTAGGTTCCTTCTACATGACCGAAAGGGACGGTGGAGGATGCCCAGCAGAGGGACAGGTCGACGTTCATCGGGCGCAAAGATTTGAGCTCAACAAAGTTTAGATCGACGAGACCGAGTTTTTCCTCTTCGACCAAATATTCAAGGAGCTTGGCCTCATCCATTTTTTTCAGATCAAAAAGCAGAGTCGAAAGAATCGATGCACGCTTGAGATCGGAGGACTGAATCGCATCCATGAACTTGCCATTGGCTTCCTCCAAATCACCCGTAGAGACCAGCCCCTTGTCGACAAGGGCAGAACCTAAAAAACGATTACTGCGGAGTATTAAAGCTCTGTGCTGCTGCATGGGTCAAATTTCTCAGTAAACATGCGGCATGATGGGTGTTCACGTCAAGTCATCAGAAGTGCTTATCTGTATGAAAGATAAGATTCTGACTATGTTGTAAATATTACGTAAATCGAGATCAGAGAACATTTTATCAAACTGGGCTCATGGGCGGATCGCCAAGTAGCTCACCCGCCCCTGGTAGAAGACATATACGCGGCTAGCCGGGCGTGATTCGAGAAGCGCGCGAGCTTGATCGACCGATTCTGGACGCACACCGTTGATCTCGAGTAAAACCGCTCCACCGGGTAGGCTCTCCGCGAAGGGCGAGTCCTCGGCCACACTCGTGACCACCAGTCCACTGACTCGTGACTCGAGCCCGAATTTCTGCCGTTGTTTTTCGTCGAGCACGGCCACCTCCAAGCCCTCCAGCAGCTCGCCGCTTAGCGCGCCGGTGCCGTAGGGATTATTCGGATCGGCCAAAATCACGTCCAAGTCGAGCGGCTCGCCCTCACGGCGAAAGCTCACCCGAACGGACTCGCCCGGCGGACTGGCGGCCACTTGAATGCGTAGCTCGGTCACACTTTTGATCGGAGCGTCGTTAATCGAGACGATCACATCGCCCTCTCGCAAGCCGGCCAGAGCGGCGGGCAAGCCTTCGATCACCGATTGGATGAGCACTCCTGCCCCCTCGGGCACTTTAAATGCTTGGGCAAATTCCGCATTGAGGTCTTCGATATTCACCCCGAGCAGACCGCGGCGCACCTCGCCGTCGCGCACGAGCGCCAAGGCGATGGAACGCGCGAAAGTCGACGGAATGGCAAAACCGAGGCCGATACTGCCCCCACTGCGCGAGAGGATCGCCGTGTTGATCCCAACGAGGCGCCCGTAGGCATCGATCAGCGCCCCGCCCGAGTTGCCCGGATTGATCGGCGCATCAGTCTGAATAAAGCTCTCGTAGCCCGAATCGCCCAGAATCGACAAATTGTCACGCCCTGTCGCGGAGACGATGCCCTGCGTGATGGTCAGGCCGATCCCCATCGGGTTGCCGATGGCGAAGACCACATCCCCCACTTCGAGCTGATCGCTGTCCGCGATGGGGAGAAAAGGCAGATCGGCCGCCTCCACCTTGAGCACCGCCAGATCACTGCGTGGGTCGCGCCCGATTAAACGTGCAGGCAGCTCTCGGCCATCGTTCAGCTCGACCAGAATCTCGTCGGCCACATCGCCATCGCGAGCGGTGATGACGTGGTTATTCGTTAAAATGTAGCCGTCGCCCGAGATCAAGACGCCAGAGCCCACCCCCTCGGGCGTGCGGCGCTCAAACTCCTCCGGCTCCGAGCGATTCTGCCGGGGTAGCCCAAAATAACGGCGCAGCAGCTCCTCGCGCGGATCAATCCCTTGCCGCCGAATGTAGCGGACAACACTCGCGGAATGCACGGCCACCACCGCCTCTTTGGCCGGCTTCAGGATCGGCGCGTAACTAGTCAGATAGGTCGAATCTTCACGGTCGAGTGCCTTGCGATCTAGTGGCAGTTCAAAATCCGCCGCCGCCAAAGGTAGCGACTGCAGCATAGCGCAACAAAACAAACAACAACGAGTGAAATGAGTGCATACGTTCATGCCGCCCATTGGAGCAAAGAACGGCGAGAGATCAAATCTTCAATTAAAGATTAGGTGATCAGAAATGGTAGCGGCGTTCGTCTCGAACGCCACCCACGAATGATGTGATCAGACGGCAAACTCCGATGAATGGCGTTCGGGACGAACGCCGCTACCTCTGTTGCAAAACCCTAATGTCCACCACCGCGCACAGACTCGACGGGCAGCGCGTAGATACTGAAGATAATAATTAGCCCAAGCAAGAGCCCTAGAGCCAGCCGCCAGAACTTACCGGAGGAAGCGATCTTCTTGAGCCACTGCCAATTCAGCAGCAGATGCGCCACCGTCATGACTAGCATCGTCGTGCCCAGCCAGAAATGGAGATCGCCCCACTCATGCCGATTCAGATCGAGCACCCGTAAATGCCCGCCCCCACCACGCGAGCCCGGAACGAGCTTCCAAGTGAGCAGCGCACCCGTACCGACGAGCCCGCAAAAACTAAGATAGAGAAGGAGGTTCACCGCCCGCATAAGAGGGTTTTTCAATCCGGGTTTCATGGTTGAACGCTACCACAGAAGCGACTGCTGCGGAGCACCATTTAAAAGAACACATCAGTTATTAGAAAAAATGAATAGGGCGATTCGATCCGCCCATAAGGAACACCCCACACTCGGCGGAGATCGACTTTGGAGCTTTCCCCGAAAGTATCTGTCTAATTGGTGATTGCCGAAACCCAACGAAGCGATACCACGAAAATACTTATGAATCTGTTCTATAAAAAGTGCTCCCTATTCCTTCTCATTACCTTCTGCGCAGGCGCTAGTTGCTTCGCAGAGGCGCAAGTCCGCATCCTCGGCGTGGGCAACAGCTTTACCCGCAACTCGATGCGTTTCCTGCCACAGATCATTAAGTCCGACACTGACATCTCGGCTGACGTCGCTTACGCCTACATCGGCGGTTGTCCACTCGACAAACACGTCACATTGGCGGACGCCCACGAAGCAGATCCGGCGAAGGGCAAGCAATACGGATACAATATGAACGGCGAGTCAATTGGCCGGAATTTGTCGCTCAAGGAAATACTATTGGATGGCGAGTGGGACTACATCACAATCCAGCAAGTCAGCTCGAAAAGTTACAAGATTGAGACTTTTTACCCTTATGCGGAGCGCTTGATCGACTACATTCGGCAGTATGCACCGGATGCTGAAATCGTCATCCACGAAACCTGGGCGCACAGCATCGACAGCCACCGCGTCAAAGCCTGGGATTTGCTCCCTGACGACATGTATGCGAAACTGCACGCGGCCTACGGACAAATCGGCGAAGAATTCGGATTGCGCATCGTTCCCGTCGGCACGGCCTACCAAAACGCCAAGAAGCATCCGCTATGGGATTACCAAGCCTCGAATTTTGACCCGAAATCCGTTACTTACCCTAAAGACAAAGACAATCTGCCCGACGCGAGTAAAAGCCTGCACAGCGTCTTTCACTGGAAAAAGAACAAAGACGGCGAAATGTATGTCGGCAATGACGGCTTCCATGCCAACCAAAATGGCGAGTATCTCGGCGGCCTCGTTTGGTATGAGTTTTTCTTCGGGCAGGACGCCCGCGAGGTCAGCTACAAACCCGAGCGCATAACTGAAGAACAAGCGGTCTCGCTACGCGAAGCGGCGCACGAAACGGTGCAGGCTCTGGAGCCGGAGACGGCGGAGCCCGCAAAAGCCGTAGCCGCATCGGCTGCTGGATTTTAAGTCAGCAAGCATCTACCCTGGAGAGTAGCGTTCCACCGCTGCCGCGAATGTGCGAGCGGCCACATCATGCACGTCGCCCCTGGCAACGGCACTGAGGGAGCAATGACACGCCCTCCATGATAGGCGTCATTGACCAGCACTTTTCCGGTTAATGACGATGAACCAAACTTATTGCCCTCAGGATAGTCCGCGCTCACTGCCTTCGACGAAGTCGAGGAAGGTTTTTACGATTGCGTTGTCCTCTACATGCACGGCGCTGAGTTTCTCGGCAGCCTGGCGACGATTGAGGCCTTCTTTGTAAAACATCTTAAAGACACGGCGCACGAGGTTGATATCCTCCGGCGTAAAGCCAGCGCGTTCGAGGCCTACTTTGTTGGTTGTGCGCACCATAGCAGGGCTGCCGTCGGCGATCATGAAAGGCGGCACGTCTTGCACGACCTTCGAGGTAGCACCGACCATGGCGTAGTCGCCGACACGGCAAAACTGGTGGAGCCCCGCGCCCCAGCCGATGTTGACGCGGTTGCCTATCTGCACGTGGCCGCCGAGTGCGGAGTGGCTACTCATCACGAGGTGATTGCCGACGATGCACTCGTGGGCAATGTGGCTGTAGGCGAGCAGAAGGTTATTGTCGCCGACGATGGTATCGGTGCCCTCAGTCGTGGCGCAGTGCACCGTAGTGAACTCGCGAAAGACGTTTTTCGAGCCGATTTTGAGACCAGGGCAACCGCCTTTATACTTGAGATCGTGCGTCTTACCGCCGACGTAGGCGTAGGGGTGCACTTCGTTATCGTTGCCCATCGTGGTGACACCGTCGACAGTGGCGTGGTGCATCACTTCGGTGCCTTTAGCGATTTGAACTCGCGAGCCAATGTAGGCATAGGCGCCGACGACGACTCCTTCGTCAAGTTCAGCACCGGGCTCGATAATTGCGGTCGGATGAATGTCCGTAGCCATAACGAAAAAAGGGATTAAATGCGATTAATCAGTGGCGTCGGCCAACATGAACATGAGCTCGGCACTGGAAACGACTTTGCCACCGACCTTACACTCACCGGTCGCCGTGGCGATCTTATTGCCGCGGATCTTGATCAATTTGACACGGATCTCGATCGAATCGCCGGGCTCGACAGCCTGGCGGAATTTGACCTTATCCACGCTCATGAAGAAGGCAATTTTGTTCTCTTCGACGGGCAGCTTACGGAGAAGAAGCACGCCGGCGGCTTGCGCCATAGCCTCGATTTGAAGGACACCGGGCATGACCGGGCGACCGGGATAGTGGCCTTGAAAATAGGGCTCGTTGATCGTTACGTTCTTCAGAGCGACGATCTCGTCTTCGCCCACGAACTCGAGCACGCGGTCGATCATAACGAAGGGATAGCGGTGCGGCAAGATGTCGAGCACACGGCGGATATCCATAACTGTCTCCGAGGCGTCGACGGTGACAGCGGCTTTCTTGGAGTCGGCCTTCTTTTTGGCGCCCTTGATCTTTTCGAGGAGTTTTTTGCGGAGCACTTTAGAGAGCTCTGCGTTAAGCGCGTGGCCGGGACGGACGCCGACGATGTGCGCCTTGATCGGCATGCCGACGAGGGTGATATCGCCCACGATGTCGAGGATCTTGTGGCGGACGAACTCGTCCTTAAAACGAAGCGGCTCTTTGGAGACGATCTTGTCGCCCTTGATCACGATGGCGCTATCGAGGCTGCCGCCTTTGATCTTACCGAGTTTGAGGAGCTCTTCGATGTCTTCGTAAATGGTGAACGTGCGCGCGGGGGCGATCTGCGCAACATAGGTCTCGGGATCGAGATCGATGCTAAGGTGCTGCGTGTGGATGCCGCGATCGTCGGCCGAGGTGCAGGTAACGCGGAAGCCGTCGTGCGGCAGCGCGATGATCGAGCTGCTGCCTCGGGTCACGGAGACAGGTTCATCGAGCACGAAATACTCGCGCTCGGCGTCTTGTTCGACGGGCTCGGCTTCTTGGATGAGGTTGACGAAATGCTTGGCCGAACCGTCGAGGATGGGGGGCTCGCTGGCGTCCATCTCGATAATGACATTATCCACCCCGCAGCCACTGAGGGCGCTGAGAACGTGCTCGATGGTGTGCACTTTGGCGTGGCCGTCGGCGATCGTGGTGCTGCGGACGAGGTCGTCGACCAAGTCGATGAGCGGCTTCAGCTCAGGCTTACCGAAGAGATCGATACGGCGGAAGACCACCCCGTGGTTTTCCGGAGCCGGCTTGAGTGTAAGATGGACTTCTTCGCCCGTATGCAGGGATTTGCCCTTGATCGAGACTTCCCTCAGAATGGTGCGTTGTTTCATAAAATTGGAGTATTTGGAGCACGCCGCCGCAAGGCCACGCATCTTTCAAAAACCACGGAGCCTACGCTCGGTGACAATTATGTAAAGCATCGGTTTTTCGTCACCGAAGCGTATTGATATTAATCACTTCCATGCCTGCATTTCGGGCGGCTTGTATACCGAGCTCGGTGTCTTCGAAGGCGTGGCAGCGCTGGGGGTCGACGCCGATCAGCTCGGCCGCCTTTAGGTAGGTGTCGGGCGCAGGTTTGGGGTTTTCAACGTCGTCGGCACCGACGACCGCAGCGAACCAGTCGCGGATACCGAGCGCTTTGAGGATCTTCTCGGCCACCCATCTAGGGCTACCCGTAGCCACAGCCATCTGGATGTGCTCGCGGTGGAACTCCGCGATCGCTTTGACAGGGACGACCGGTTGCACGTCTTTGAGCAGTTCAAGAAAAAGGTCTTCTTTGGCCTCGGCGATGGCATGCGAATCGACCGTCTTCCCTTGCTCGGCTGCCAACATGTCGATAATCACCGACGCAGGCACGCCGCCGAGCGCGTAGAAGCGCTCTTCTGTGAACTCAATGCCGTGCTCCGCCATCGAACTCGACCAGGCAACGAAGTGCGTGGGCATGGTATCGGCCAGCGTGCCATCCATATCAAAGATGAGCCCGTCGTAGTGGTGGTGTAGGTTTTGCATGCTCAGGTGATATGTAAAGTTATGCAGGACTGGCAAGAGCGGAGCCCAAATTCACCGAAGCGTCACAACTGCGAATGTAATTACTTCAAAATTATGGTAGCGGCCTTCGTCCCGAACGCCGCCCAGCATGATCGACCTCTGACACATGGCGTTCGGGACGAACGCCACTACCATTGTCCAAATACAAATCCCACACGCCCAACTCATTTCCGAAACATGCACTTGCGGATTCTGTCGGAGCGTTTACCGCTCTCCACTATGTTCCGCTCGCTTCGCAACGCATTTATCACCGGCATCGTCGTCGTGCTCCCGCTGGGGGTCACGATTATCGTCATTAATTTCCTTTTGGAACGTCTGGGCACGCCGGCCAGCCATTTCTTCTTTTGGTTCTTGGATAAGGAATTTCGAAGCATGCCAGCTGTGAATTTCGCGCTGGAGGCGATCTCTGTGCTGGTCGTCTTTCTACTGATCACCCTACTCGGCTACGGATCTCGCTTCGTGCTGGGGCGTATCATCCTGAGCGGGCTGGAGCGTCTGCTCGATCAGGTGCCTTTCATCAACACGGTCTATCGCACTGTTAAACAAATCGTGGACACTTTCAGCACGCAGAAGAAGGCGATCTTCCAAGAAGTAGTGCTCATCGAATATCCACGCAAGCGTTGCTACGTGTTGGGCTTTCTTACGAGCACGGCGCGTGGTGAGACACAGGCAGTGACGGGCGAGCACATCGTCAACATCTTCGTGCCGACGACTCCAAATCCGACCAGCGGCTTCCTACTCATGCTACCGGAGGAGGACATCACCCACTTGGAAATGAGTATTACCGACGGCATGAAGCTCATCATATCCGGCGGTGCGGTGGTGCCGAACCCTGCCACCGGTGAAACCGTGCAGATCGAAAACCCGCGAAAAGCCGAAGGCGAAGCCCCTGCAAACAATGCCTGAGCAGGAAGAAGCGCTGGTTTTAAAGACGGAGCCCTCGGGCGAGTCCTTCCTCAAGCTGCACGTGCTTACCGCAGAGAGCGGGATTTTTCTCTGCATGAAGCGCATCTCGAAAAAGGCCGGCACCTCGACCACACCCGACCTTTTCGATCAGGCGGCCATCTATCTGGAAACCTCGCAGCAGGGCACGATGCGCTTCGTCAAAGAGTATCAACTGATCCATCGCCGCGAGACGATCGGACAGAACTATCGCAGCCTGCGAAGCGCCTCGCGCTTTAGCCAGCTACTGGTGAGCAACGCCGCCCACATGCCGGAGTCGAAAGTGCTATTCGAACTGACTGCCCGCGCACTCGATGCCTTCGCTGGGGGCAAAGTAGCCGAGGTGGTGTTATTGAAGAGTCTCTATCTACTTTTGAAAGACGAAGGCTACCCCGTGCGCGAATCGTGGTGGCCGACGCTACGCGCCGATCTCGGCGAAGCGGCCAGACGCATCCTTCGTGAACCCGCCCCCACCCAAATCGACGGAGCCGGGAGAGAACTTTGCGAGCGGATCGAACAGCAGCTCACCCAGTGGATGCGCCACCAGACCGACCTAATTGTGCCAGATTAAAGTTTGCCATTGAGCCCGCGCCATCCCACTCGGTAGAACTTTGCACATACCCCGCAAAGTTTGTCCATTTTCATGAAACCGTTCTACCTTCTCTGCCTCGCCTGCCTCGGGCTCTGCCTTTCGGCACAAGCCCTGACCAAGGGCATGACGATGGACGCGGTCAAAACCGAATTGGGCAAACCCGTCTCCCATATGGAGCTCGGCAATCGCACGGTCTGGATCTACGCTGGCCAGCGGAAACTGGAATTCGAATCCGGCAAACTCGTTCGCGAGAATGATCTCGAGCTCAAGTCGACGAAAGCGCCAACCCAAAGCCTACTCGGCGACAGCTCACAGCCTGAACTGAAAATCGAGATACCCGTCGCGCGTAACGATCAAACGATCACAGAGAGCTACCAAGTCGAGGAACTCTCCACCGATGACATTGGGGCGAATTACAACTTCAGCGCGATCAGCGAAGACCTGACCGAAGCCATCGAGAACTATGAGGACAGCCAAGGCTCCACCGCCGCCAATGACGCCCGCGACCATATCCGCAACGTCCTTATCGGCTTCATCCTCGAAGTCGTCATCACGGTGATCGTCTTGCAAATCGCGTTTTCGCTCAGCGGTTTCCCCAGCCTTTTCCGGCAGATCATCCTACTCAGCCTCGCCGTGGCGCTGGCCGGAGCCATGCTCGACTATATGCTGCACGTCGGCGTGCTCAATCCGGTCCGCTCCGGGGTCGGCTTTCTCATCTTACTCGTGCTCATTCGTCAAATGACGGATGTGCGCGAATGGGCGACCGCCATCCGTATCGCCCTACTCGCACGGCTCATTTCGATCGGACTCATGTGGCTGGCCTTCGCTGGTATCATGGTGCTCTTCGGGCTCTAAGTGCACGCTTGCGTTTGACAAAGCGGCGGAGCGCGACCTTCTCTATGCCCCATGTCTAAAAAAGGCGTCATCCTCCTTAATCTCGGCTCGCCCGATTCCACCGAAGTCAGCGACGTGCGCAGCTACCTGCGCGAGTTCCTAATGGACGGACGTGTGCTCGACGCGCCTTTTGCCATCCGCTGGTTCTTGGTCAACTGCCTAATCCTGCCCACCCGCCCGCGTGAATCTGCCGAGGCTTATGCCGAAATTTGGCAAGACGAGGGTTCCCCCCTCATCATCACCTCGCGCAAGCAAAAAGCCGCCCTCGCCGAGAAGCTCGACATCCCCGTCGCCCTCGGTATGCGCTACGGCAACCCCTCCACCCCCGACGCGCTCAAAGAGCTGCTCGACCAAGGCGTGGACGACCTCTTCATCATCCCGATGTATCCGCACTACGCCATGTCCAGCTACGAGACAGCGGTCGTCGCGCTCATGGATGCAGTGCGCGAGCAGAAGCCAGATCTCAAGACCACGCTACTGCCGCCCTTCTATCAAGACCCGGGCTACATCGAGGCCATGGTCGAACGCGCCCGCCCCTCAATCGAAAGCGGCGATTTCGATAAGCTGATCTTCTCCTTCCACGGCATCCCTCAGCGCCACTTGGTCAAGGGCGACCCCTCGCACAACCACTGCCTGACCACGCATGACTGCTGTAACACCTGCCACCCCGCCCACGCCACTTGCTACCGCCACCAGTGCGCCATGACGGTGGAAAAATTCGTCGCCGCGACCGGACTGCCCAAGGAGAAATATATGATCACCTTCCAGAGCCGCCTCGGTCGCGAGCCCTGGCTCCACCCCTACACTGACAAGACCTTGGAGCAATTGCCCAAAGACGGCCACAAGCGCGTTAAAGTAATGTGCCCCGCCTTCACCGCTGACTGCCTAGAGACACTCGAAGAGATCGCCATGCAAGGCCGCGATAGCTTCCTCGAATCCGGCGGCGAAGACTTCGAGCAGATTCCTTGCCTCAACGAGTCGCCCACCTTTATCGATTTCCTAGCCACAAAGGTGCAAGACTGGCGCGACGGCGCCTACGAAAGCGCCCGCGCTACACCACCGGCCGAGGTCCAGCGCTAACCGCCAGCTTCAAATCAATTGACAACCAAGCAATGTCAGACACCATGTCAGACATGAAAGACATCAACACACGCGAGCTCCAGAAGCACACCCGTGAGGTGCGCGAGCGCGTCGCGGCTGGCGAATCGCTGCGCTGGGTGATGGGCGAAGAGACCGTCGCCTACATCACACCCGCTCAGGAAACGAAAGAACCGCAACCTTGGCCGGATCTCATGGCTCGGCTGAAGGATATTTACGGGGACGACCATCGCCCCGAGGTAACGGGGCAGGAAATCATTGAAGAAGGACGTGGGCACCATTAACGCTTACTTCGATTCCAGTCTCCTGGTGAAACTATATCACTTCGAGCCGGGCAGTCAGGAGGCCGCGATGCGGGCGGCGACACTCCCGTGCCTGCCGTTGTCATTTATTGCTGAAATGGAACTCCGGAACACCCTGAGAGCACTCCATGGCCGGCAAGTTATCTCGAAAATGAAACTCTATACAGCTCTGGACACAATCGACGGGGACATCGCAAAAGGACAACTGCGCAAACTTCACACAGATCCAGTCGCCACCGAGCGGCTAGCTTTCAGCCTGAGCGAAGACCATACGCCGGAATTTCTTTCGCGCACCCTCGACATCCTGCATGTAGCCAATGCACTTATAGGAGGTCTCTCCACTTTCATCACAGCCGACAAGCGCCAAGCCCAACTAGCGGATGCCGCCGGATTGGATGTCGAGTTGATCGAGATTCCCAGCCAGCAGTAACCTAACAACATACCCATGCTCCAAGAAATCGCCATGACAGATCGCCACGCCTTCGCCGTGGCCGCCGCCATTTACGGGGGCGCGTTCCTCTATGGGCTCGTCATGCTTCTGCTGCGACGCCCTTACTCGCGGGCGATCATGTTTGCCCTGCTCTGCGGCGGCTTCCTCATCCAAATGCTCGGGCTCAACCTGCGCGGCGCGGCGATCAAAGCCTGCCCGCTTGGTAATACTTTCGAGGTCGCCCAGTTTATCGCTTGGTCACTCGTCTTACTCTTCTTCATTATCGGCCCGGCCTTCCGCTTGCGCCTACTCGGCTTCTTCACCGCCGGCCTCACCGCGCTACTCGCTGGCGGCGCTTTCATCGTTCCGGCATGGGATGAGGCCTACCCGCCCGGCATCTTCGGCGGCAACCCGTGGATCGAACTCCACGCCGCGCTCGCCATCTTCAGCTACGGCGTCTTTGCCATCCTCTCGCTCGTCTCGATCATGTTCCTTATCCAACAACACGGGCTTAAGAAGAAACAATTCAAAGGCGTTTACCAAATCCTCCCCTCCGTCCAGCAGCTCGACCTCATGGCCAAGCGCCTGCTCATTACCGGCGTGATCGTGCTCAGTGCCTCGCTCGTCTTCGGTGCTGTTTTCTGGGTCGATAATTTCGACCTCGTGCCCGTCTTCAAGCTCAGCGCCACCTGTCTCATCTGGCTCGGCTACCTCACCGTATTCGTGCTTCGAATACAGAAGAAGCTCGTCACACGCCGCCACGCCATCGCCACGATTGTTTTATTCGTCCTCGCCATGGCCTCTCTCTGGCCGGTGCAATCCGCCCGCCACGCCGAACCTTCCACCGACGGATCCAGCATCCACATCGAGCGCTAAGCACCCCACGCCCCGGCTATGAGCGACATATTGGAATCTCTGTTTGTGCTCGGCACCTCGCACCACGCGACGCCGCTCGACGTCCGCGAACGCTTTGCCCTCACGCCTGAGCAAGCCCTCGAGTTGCAGAAACAGCTCCACGCACAAGACGGCATCCGCGAATGCCTCGTGCTCAACACCTGCAACCGCCTCGAAATCTACGGCCTCGCCGACAGCCTCGACAGCATTCAGGACGTCCGCACTTTATTCTGCGAAAAACAGAACGTGCCTGAGACTTTATTTCGGCAATACGCCTACAGCCATAACAACCTCGAAGCGCTCCAACACGTGCTCGAAGTGTCCACCGGCCTCGACTCGCAGATGGTCGGCGAGACCGAAATCCTCGGCCAACTGAAACAAGCCTACACGACCGCACGCGAAGCCAACTGCACAGGCAACGTGCTCAACCGCCTCTTTGAAAAAAGCTTTCAGGCCGCCAAAGCCGCCCGCACCCAAACCGGCATCACGCGCGGTCAGATTAGCATCGGCAACGTCGCCGTCGATCTAGCGACCCGCATCTTTGGCAAGCTCGACAAGAGCCGCGTGCTCCTACTTGGCAGCGGCGATGTCGGCGAGAAAACCGCCCAAGCCCTCAAGAGCCGAGGCGTCGGCGACATCTCCGTCAGCAGCCGCACCTTCGAGAACGCGCATAAACTCGCCCACAGCCTCGGCGGCGCCGCCATCGACTTCGCCGACTTCGCGCAGCAACTCGAACATTTCGACATCATCATCTGCTCCACCTCCGCGCCCGGCGCGATACTGAATAAAGAGGCCATCCGCAGCACCATGCGGCAACGCCCCGAGCGCCCCTGTTTCCTCATCGACCTAGCCCTACCCCGCGACATCGACCCCGCCGTCGAAGACGTCGAAAACGTCTACCTTTACAACCTCGACGACCTCTCCAGCATCGCCAACGAGAACCTCGCCGCCCGCAAAGCCGAAATCGATAAAGCACGCGAGATACTCAAAAAACACGCTTGGACACTCTGGCTCCAGCTCCGCCGCCGCGAACTGATGCGGAGAACATAACTCTAAACCTGCCGCCTCATATCGGAGGTGGGCGTCCCGCCCCACACAACTGGACCGAGATAACAAAGGCAGGATGCCCTTGCTCCGATAGAACCCGCGACTTCATCAGCCCCTACGCCGCTTCAGCCAAACACTCGGCAGTATGAACAGAACACCAGCACCCGCCAGCAAGCAGACCCACGCAGGCACTCCATAGCCCAGCGGCACAAAACCCACCAACAACGCAACGCCTGCCGCGATCAGCGCAAAAGACATCTGCGTGCGCACATGGTCGAGCGGCTCCACCCCCGAAGCAATCGAGGCCACAATCGTTGTATCCGAAAAAGGACTACAATGATCGCCAAAGACCGCTCCACTGAAGACTGCACCAATCGCTGCGACCACATACTGGTCACGTTCAAAGTCCGCAACACCCTCCGTCACCGCAAAGATCGCGGGAATCGCCAGCGGCATGAGCACCCCCATCGTTCCCCACGAAGTGCCGGTCGAAAATGAGATCGCCGCGCCCACCAAGAAGATCATCGCGGGCAGATAGGCCACCGACACACGCCCTTCCAGAAGCTCGCTCAAATAACCTGCTGTGCCCAGCTGACTAATCGCCGCGCCCAGCATCCAAGCCGCCAGCAGAATCAACACCGGCCACGAGATATCCTGAACGCCCTTTAAGAAAACCTTGGTCGCAGCAGGCGTCGCGTTGCTCAAATTCGACTTGGCCAACAGATAGCTGAAGGCCGCCACCAACGAGGCGAGAATACTCGAAGCGACCAGAATCTGCGGCACATACGTCTCTGCCACCGCATAGGCTTCGGCAAATTTGCTCAAACTAAACGGCAGTAAGGCCTCCGTGCCGATCACATAGGTCAGCACCGGAATTGACAGCGTTAGCACGGCGATCGGCACGATCGCCAAGCCCCAGTGACTGGCGTGCACCTCCGTATCTTCGACTTCGACGACAGTCGCACGCGCCTTCGCCTCCGCTCGTCCCATCGAGCCGGGATTAAAATCCCGCCACACACAGACCACGGCCAAGAGAAGCGCGAACCAGCAGTAGTAATTCGCAGTTAAAGAATGGAAGAAATATCCGTAAGCACTCACCCCTCCTTCGACACCCGCGAGCGAGAAGCCTTCTTGGATCATCGAAAGCTGAAAGGCGATCCACGTCGAAATAAAGGCCAGACATGCCACGGCCGAGCCCGTCGTATCCGCAAGGTAAGCCAGCTTCTCACGCGACACTCCACAACGATCCGCCGCCGAGCGCAGCAAGCGCCCGATCAACATCGTATTGGCCAGCCCATCAAAAAATACCAGTAGCCCGAATCCAAAAACCGTGAACTGCATCCGCTTATGCGGGGCACGCCCCGACCCGAGCAGTCGTTTAACCAACCCCTGCAAGCCACCACCCGCCTCGACCAGAGCCACGAAGCCACCGAGAATCAGCGTAAAAAGGATCGCGCTCAACTTCCACGAAGAGCCAAAGATCGGCCAGAACTGTTGTACCACTAGCTGCTCAACGGCGCCAAGCGGAGCCCCACCGGAAATCAAAAGCGCCCCACTCGCAGCCCCCGACAAGAGCCCGATCAACGCACTCCGTGTCAGCAGAACCAAAACCAGCGCCACCGCACTCGGCCAGAGCGTCAGCCAAGCACTCTCGCTCGAAGCGAGCAAAGCGCTGGCGACCAAGACTCCCATCGTCGCCGCGATGTTGATGCCGATACTTGGACTGGTGAAACTACGCACAGTTGCAAAGCTGCAATTATTCTCGTCCTTGTCCAGTGCCCAACGCAAAGACGTCCTTGCATCCGACGACCACACCTCAAAACTGAGCCGCACATGAAGATCCGTCACTTTCAACTGCTGCTACTCCTTACAGCAACATGCACACTCACATCCGCGAAGGAGGGCGCGTGGCAACTCATCGGCCAATGGGATAACGACATGCTGACCGGCACCGACGACGGCTACACCAACGGCGCGCGCATCGCCCTGACCCGAGAGCTCTCAAACGACTCTCCGCAGCATTACTTCCTGCAAGACACACTCCGGCAGCTAACCGGATCCGAGCGAGACAGTGCACTCGACCAGCTTCGTTTCCCCGACTCCGGCGCAGTTCGCTTCCAATACGGCTTCGGTCTAACGCAGCTTATGTTTACCCCCGAGAGCTCCAACGCCCTCACGCCGCCCCCCGGCGAACGCCCCTACGCAGGTTGGCTCGGACTCGAGTTTTCCCTCCAAGCCAGCGCGGGCGATTCAGCCAGCACCGCCACCCTTTCCATCGGCACGACCGGCAAACTCAGTTATGCGCAGGACATGCAGAAATGGGTGCACGAGAACGTATCCGGCAGTCCAATCTTCCAGGGCTGGGACTCACAGGCACCCGGCGAGCTGACAATCAACCTGCACATCGACCACAAGCAACGCCTCACATTCCTCGAGGCCACCCGCAGTTGGCCAGTCGAGCTAGACGGCTTTTACGAATGGGGCGCCGCACTGGGTAACTTCCGCACTAATGCCTACATCGGCACACTCCTCCGCGTCGGCCACAACCTGCCTGCCAGCTACGCCACTCCACGCGTTCAGCTCGGCAGCTTCACCGAAACGATCTTCGACGACGTCCGCACACCCAACGACGACTTTTCAATCTACGGCTTCGCCAGCGCACGCGGCTACGCCGTGCTACACGACATCACCCTCGACGGCCCCGTATTCCGCGATTGGGATGAGTCGGTCGATTCCGAGCCCCTTGTAGGCGAGTTCAGTTTCGGCCTCGCCGCCCGATGGGGCTGGGCGGAGATCAGCCTTTCCCACACCCTCCGCTGCGACGAATTCGACCACCAACGCAACCGCTCCCGCTACGGCTCCGTGCTGCTGCGAGTCGGACGGAGCTTTTAAACCGCAAAAATTTTGCCGATTCACGGCTTGCAATAACATATCAAGATATAATGATACGTTGATACTTCATTATGAGCAACACATTTCAGACCAAGCCCTACACTGCCAAAGGCCAACAACTCGCTGACCTCTTCGCCGAGCGTATCCTCTTCCTCGACGGAGCCATGGGCACCATGATCCAGCAGCATAAGCTGGAGGAGGCCGACTTCCGCGACGCATCTTTTGACGACACCAAGAAGGATCTCAAGGGCAACAACGACCTACTCTCGATCACTCGACCGGACATTATCGAAGACATCCACCGTGCTTTCTTCGAAGCGGGCGCGGACATCATCGAAACCAACACCTTTTCCGGTACCACCATTGCACAGGCCGACTACGGCCTCGAACACCGCGTGAGCGACATCAACGTCGAGTCTGCCAAGCTCGCCCGCAAAGTGGCCGACGAAATCTCCGAAAAAGAAGGCCGCCCCACTTTCGTGGCCGGCGCCATCGGCCCCACCAATCGCACATGCTCCATTTCGCCCGATGTCAATCGCCCGGAGTTTCGCGCCACTAGCTACGAAGAGCTTTACAAAGCCTACTACGAGCAAACCGAGCAATTGGTCGAAGGCGGCGTCGATTTACTCCTCCCCGAGACGGTCTTTGATACGCTTAACCTTAAGGCCTGTTTGCACGCGATCGAAGATTTCCAAGAAACACTCGACGAACGCATTCCAGTCATCGTCTCGATCACCATCACCGACCAATCCGGCCGCACCCTGTCCGGCCAGACCGTCGAAGCCTGCTGGAACTCGATCCGCCACGCTAAGCCACTCTGCGTCGGGCTCAACTGCGCCCTCGGTGCCGACCTCATGCGCCCCTTCCTGCAGGAGCTCTCCCGTGTGGCCGACACCAATGTCCACGTCTATCCCAACGCCGGCCTGCCCAATCCGCTCGCCGCGACCGGTTACGACGAAACTCCCGACCACACCGGCAGCGCCGTGGGTGGCTTCGCTAAGGACGGCCTGGTTAACCTCGTCGGCGGTTGCTGCGGCACCACACCCGACCACATCCGTGCCGTCGTCGAAGAAGTTTCCCAATACGAGCCACGCACCATCCCGACCGCAGTGCCCGCTCAACGCCTGAGCGGCCTCGAAGCGCTCAACATCATTCAAGGCGAAACCGGCTTCATCAATATCGGCGAGCGCACCAATGTAACCGGCTCCCCCCGTTTCAAGAAGCTGATCAAAAACGACGACTTCAACGGCGGCCTCGCCATCGCCCTTTCCCAAGTGGAGAAAGGCGCACAGATCATCGATATCAATTTCGACGAAGGCATGCTCGACGGCGAAGCCTGCATGGCTCGCTTCCTCAACCTCGTGGCCTCTGAGCCGGACATTTGTAAGGTGCCCATCATGATCGACAGCTCCAAGTGGTCGGTCATCGAAGCCGGGCTCAAGTGCGTACAGGGCAAATGCATCGTCAACTCGATCAGCCTCAAGGGCGGCGAGGACGAATTCCGCGCACAGGCTCAAAAAATCATGCGCTACGGCGCCTCGGTCATCGTCATGGCCTTCGACGAAAAAGGCCAAGCCGCCACTCGCGACGAAAAGATCCGCATCGCCGAGCGCTCCTTTAAGATCCTGACCGAAGAAGTCGGCATGGATCCGCAGGACATCATTTTCGACCTCAATATCCTCACCGTCGCCACCGGCATGGAGGAGCACAATAACTACGCCGTCGACTTCATCGAAGCCGTCAGCGAGGTCAAAAAGCGCTGCCCCGGTGCCCGCACCAGCGGCGGCCTCTCCAACATCTCCTTCAGCTTCCGCGGCAACAACCCAATCCGCGAAGCCATGCACGCCGCCTTCCTCCATCACGGCATCTCGGCTGGCCTCGACATGGCCATCGTCAATCCCGGCATGCTCATGCCCTACGACGAAATCGACCCAAAGATGAAGCAGTTGGTCGAAGACGTTCTGCTCAACCGCTCCAACGAGGCCACCGAGCAACTCATCGAGTATGCCGAAGGCGTCAAAAACGGCACCATCACCCCAGGTAGCGGCACACCGGAGGAGCGCATCAACGCGGCCATGCTTCAAGGCATGAACACCCTGCGCGAACTCTTCGAACGCGCCACGCAGGAGAAGAACCCCGAGATACTCGAAGCCTTCCTCAAATCCGGAGCCGGCGCGATTCCCGCCCCTTCGGAAAAAAAAACGGCTGACGTAAAAAACGACTGGCGCAACGGCACCGTCGAGGAACGCCTCTCCCACGCCCTCGTTAAAGGCATCGTCATGCACGTCGATGCCGACACCGAAGAAGCCCGCCAAAAATACAGCAAGCCCCTAGAAGTGATCGAAGGGCCACTCATGGACGGCATGAAGATCGTCGGCCAACTCTTCGGCGATGGTAAGATGTTCCTCCCGCAGGTCGTCAAGAGCGCCCGCGTGATGAAAAAGGCCGTCGCCTACCTGCTCCCCTACATGGAAGCAGAAAAGGCCGACAAGACCAAGAGCTCCAGCGCCGGCAAATTCCTCATCGCCACCGTGAAGGGCGACGTGCACGACATCGGTAAAAACATCGTCTCTGTCGTGCTCGCCTGTAACAACTACGAAGTCAAAGACCTCGGCGTGATGGTCGATTGCGAAACCATTCTCAAAGAAGCCCAAGAATGGGGTGCCGACATCATCGGCCTCTCCGGCCTCATCACCCCCTCGTTGGACGAGATGATCTACAATGCCGGCGAGATGAAGTCACGCGGCTTCAAGCAGCCCCTCCTGATCGGCGGTGCCACCACTTCCAGCGCCCACACCGCGATCAAAATCGCTCCGCACTACGACCAACCCGTCGTCCGCGTGGGCGATGCCTCCCTCGTCACTGGCATCTGCAATCAACTCCTAAGCAAAGACCCCGCCAAGCGCGAAGCCTACGTCGCCGAACTCGAAGCCAACCACCAAAAAGCGCGCGAGCGCTTCGCCGCCGGACAAAAGGACAACGACCTGCTTCCCCTCACAGAAGCCCGCGCCCAAGCCTTCAAGCCTGGCTGGGAAAAGACCGATCTCATCGCCCCCAAGCAACTAGGTGTCACCGTCGACGATCATATCGACCTCGAACTCCTCGCCGAACACTTCGACTACTCCCCCCTCTTCTGGACATGGGAGCTCAAGGGCGTCTATCCCAAGATCCTCGAGCACAAAAAATACGGCGAACAAGCCCGCAACATTTACGAAGACGCGCAGAAACTGCTCAAACAAATCGTGAAAGAAAAACGCTTCCGCGCCCGCAGCGTGGTCGGTCTCTTCCCTGCCAACTCCGTGGGCGACGACGTCGAGCTCTACGCACCCGAGAGCGGCGAAAAGATCGGCACTTTCCACACCCTGCGTCAACAAAAGCGCAAGACTACTGAGAAGCCCTACTTCGCACTTAGCGACTTCGTCGCACCCAAGGACAGCGGCCTGACCGACGCCTGCGGCGCCTTTGTCTGCTGTATCGAAGGCGTGGATACATTCGCCAAAGAGTTTGAAGACAAGCACGACGACTACAGCTCGATCATGGTCAAAGCCCTCGGCGACCGCTTCGCCGAAGCCCTTGCCGAATACACCCACAAACGCGTGCGCAAAGAGCTCTGGGGCTACGCCCCCGACGAGACCTTAGACAACGAAGCACTGATCAAAGAAAAGTATCGCGGCATCCGCCCAGCGGCCGGCTATCCCAGCCAGCCCGACCACACAGAGAAGGCGATGATCTGGAAGCTCCTCGACGCCGAAGCCAACACCGGCGCCACCTTAACCAGCAGCTTCGCCATGGCACCCGGCTCCGCCGTCAGCGGCCTCTACTTCGGACACCGCGAGGCCAAATACTTCCAAGTCGGCCCCATGGACAAAGACCAGTTCGAAGACTACGCCCAACGCAAAGACCTCAGCTTAGAGGAATGCGAACGCTGGCTCGCACCGAATCGGGGGTATTAGCGCCCGATTTGCTTACCCTTGCTACGACAGGAAGAACGAAGCATTCTGTAGCTCACTTAAGTTAAGTTTGAACCACGGATGAACACAGATTCACACGGATATCGCCCCATTTTTCTCTTCGGCTCCTATACGAGCCCGTTGCCGAAGATTGATGATATTACACATAATATCTTAAACGGTGACCTAGAGTTTCATACGAACGGCAGGCTCTACAAAGAAGCCCGCAATACGAACACAAACGATCCGATCGATGTAGTCCAAGGCTTCTTCAAGAAAGCGAGCGATAGTGGGAATGGCCACGAATGCACAATCTGCCAGACCAGCGACGAGATTCGCTCCGCGACAACACAGGTAATTGTGCTGAACGAGAAATTTGAAGACGCCAGCAAACACGCCGAAGTGCTTCGCTGGTTCGCCTACGATTCCTGTTAATCCTCTAAAGCCTCGGGTTTGCCTAGGCTTTTTTTGTCTTCAGAAGCGATGCGGCGTTCGACCTTTTTAATATCTTCTGACGCTGGGAGAGACTCGGGACGAATGCCACGTTCCAGCAGCGTGTTTCGGACGGCTTTGTTATTAGTGATATGCTCCTCCGAAATTTCGCCCTCGGTGCCCATCTCATGGGTGCGGACGTTATGAATGGTAATTTCGGCGGCAAAATCCTTGGCCTTCAAAATGATCAAGATGTACAAAGCGACCATTCACTGAACTCGTTCCGCATGCCCCAAGAGCCCAACAGCAGCAAAAAGCAGATCCGAAACAGCACTGCGGAGTTCCTCGTATTCACGGCGCAGTCGGGTGCGGATAGCATCGAAGCGCGCTACGAGGATGAAACGGTCTGGCTCAGCCAAAAGCTGATGGCGACGCTCTTTGATGTGAGCGTACCCACGATTAACGAGCATCTAAAGAACATCTTTGAATCGGGCGAAATTGATGCCGATTCAGTTATTAGGAATTTCCGAATAACTGCTGCCGACGGCAAAAGCTACGACACCAAGCATTACAATCTGGATGCGATCATTTCAGTCGGCTACCGCATGAATTCGATCCGCGCCACGCAGTTTCGTCAGTGGGCGACTTCGGTGCTGCGCGAGTATGCGATCAAGGGCTACGTCCTCGACCGTAAACGGATGGAAAACGCCTAGCTATCGGAGGCAGGGCGTCTCGCCCTGCACTTTAACTCGCCAAACTAATACAAGGGCAGGATGCCCTTGCTCCGATAGTATCTCGCAAGATGAGGTGATTTCGAGACTGATTCAGCTATCCGGAAAATCCGGATAACTCAGAACGGCTTATCGCTTGCCCGACAGACCGCAACAGACGATACTTTTAGATATGGAAGACTTCAAAGTGATTCATTCAATAGAGGTGACTCGATTTGAAATTCAGATCGAAGCACACTGCGCGCGACTTGAATACGAGATCGCTGAAAATAGCATGACGATCCACCACACCTTTGTTCCACCGGAGCTGCGTGGTAAGGGCTTGGCGGCAAAGTTAGCAGAAGCCGCTTTGGATTACGCAGAGGCGACCGGCCTCACAGTTGTTTCGCGTTGCAGCTATATCGACCGCTACCTGGAGCGGAGACAATAGCTCTTTGAACACACAACACAGCGGCTCATTTTATAATTAACTGTAAAAACCTCCTGTGTAACATTCGCAAACGATAAAAACATAGGTAATGCCTAATAAGGAGCGGTACCTTTGTTTATCGGTGATAGAAACAAAACCGATGCTCAGGAACGCTTTAGACATCGCTAAAATGCGAAATTCTCCACTGAAAAATCCATTTGCCTAAGTCTAACGGCGCCACCTATAAGAATAAGCTCATCCAAAGCTCCCATGAGTATCCACATTTTAACGACAACCCCGAAACTGACAGAGCAGCTGACAGAGTTACTCTCTGGCGGCCAGCAGGCCTTTCATTTTCATAATGATTTGGAAGCTCTCATTACTCTGCTGCCAAAGTTAAAAAAGACGGATAAGATATTTTACGATCTGCAACTAGAGCCGACTTTAATGGCTTTTGATGCACTTCGCTTCGGCAGTAAGAAGACAAACCTAATCGCGTTTGAACTTCTCGAAGACAGTGCGCAATCGAACTGTCCGGAAACGGCGCAGCATTATTTCGTAATGTCACCGGACATCCGAAAAACGGGTGTGCGCCTCAAACAAGTGCTCCACGAAGTGGATGCGCTTGCGGTGAAGAAGAAAAAGGCGCGCAAGAAAGTAAACGCCAAGAAAACCCAAACCGCTGCCACTGGCAGTCAGTCTGCAACAACCGCGCCCCCCATTACCCTCTCGCGCTATCTCACGGCGAAGAGCAGCGGCATGCAGCGCCTACTCGTTCAGATCGCGGAACTGGCCAAGAAGCCAAAGTTTGTTTTTATCTCTGGCGAGGATGGTGCTGACTTTGAACTGGCCGCGCGCGAACTCAACTTCCGCACCAATGGTGACCTGAGCCCACTCCACATTGCCGACCCGATGCGTGTCGAAATCGACGAGATTAAACGCAAGCTCTGCACGAAGGATTCGACTCAATATTGCTACCTCGGCCTTTCGTATGAGCTGGGCGCGCTCACCGTAGCACGCCTAAACGAATACTTCGATCAGCTCTGCAAAGAGGACATCGAAACACCCTCACCTTGTTTCATACTCGGGCATGTCGATGATTCGGAAGGCTATCTGGAACCAGAGGTGAAGGCGTTGCTGAAAACTTTTAGAAAACTGGGCGAGACTGTCGAAATTCCCCTGCTGGCCAATCGCAAAGAAGATGTGAGCCTGATCGCACAATCGATTTTCACGACTATGCGCACAGCACACCCCTTCCTCATGACACGGAGCTTGAGCCGCAGCGCGATCGAATTCCTAGAAGCGCAATGCGCGGAGATGAGCTACTCCAGCCTCGTGCGGATCATTCGCAACTCCATGGCACTGACGCAGCGCGATACACTCACGGAGGAAGAACTAAAGAACTTCGGTGACGATAGCCCGACTTCGCAGCATTTAATCGAGAGTCTGGCCGACGAGAAGTATTTCAAAGACCAAACGGGAGCGGCGTAGGCTGACCATTCGCGCGACCATGCTTATGCGGTCTTCATGAATGAAGCCCCTACGTTTTTGATCGAACACTTCGGTTAGAATCACACTGTGTTGATGATGCGCCGATTCCAACGACTCTTACTCGCCCTACTCTTCCCACTCTACGGACTGTCCGCGCAAAGCTCTGTCTGGAAAGTTTCCGATGGCGATCAGACTCTCTATCTGGGAGGCACTTGCCATATACTGCGAAAGAGCGACCTCCCTCTTCCGGTCGAGTTCGAGCAGGCGTATGCCAAGGCTGACAGCATGGCCTTTGAGGTCGATCCCGCCGTGCTACAAGACCCCAGTTTCGCCATGCGCCTAATGGCGGAGAGTTCCTATCGCGATGGGCGCACACTGAAGAGTGTACTGAGCGAAGAAGCCTACAAGGCACTCGCTGAACAATGCACAAAGTCAAATCTGCCCATCGAAGTGCTCCACAAGATAAAACCGGGCATGGCAGTCATGATGGTCACCATTCAAGAGCTGACAAAAGCGGGCGTCACCCAAGAAGGAGTGGACGTCCAGTTCGGCAATCGCGCACATGCCGATGGCAAACCAGTTGCCTCCTTAGAGACGGCCGACTTTCAGCTAAAACTCATCACCAGTCTAGGCGAAGGCATGGAAAGCGAGATGGTGCTCTACAGCATTCAAGACTTGGATCAGGTCGCCGAACTCTTCGACGAGATCATCGCAGCATGGCGTATCGGCGATCTAGATACAATTTCCCGGCTATTCGTCGAAGACATGACTGAGTTTCCTGAAATTTACGACCTTATGCTGAAAGATCGCAATGATCGCTGGATTCCACAGATCGAAGCGATGCTGAAGACAGAGCCGACGGAGTTCGTCCTCGTCGGCGTCGGCCACATGCCGGGCGAAGACGGGCTGATTGCGCTGCTTAAAGCGAAAGGTTACGAAGTGGAGCAGTTCGTAAACTAGTCGGGTTGGCTTTGCCGCCCGACTACTTTCCTACAGCACCGTGCTCGTCTGCGCGTCGTAAAAACCTAAGCTCGCGGAAGCAGCGGCGACGGCGGCAGTGCAGGCGGTTTCCAGGCGGAGCACATGAGCTCCGAGGTGCGCGAGCTTCCAGCCATTTTTTCGAAAAGTATCTCGTTCGTTTGGCGACCAACCACGTTCGGGGCCCAGGGCGATAACAGCTGAGCGTGCACACTCGCTCAGCATATGTGGCAAGGCACCAGCGGCTTCGTAGTTATCGAGCGCGATGTGCGCACCCTCGCCCTGTAAAAAAGAAATAGCGGACTGCAAGTCTGTGTGCATACCGACCTCGGGCACGTGCGTGCCGAATGACTGCTCGGTGCCCTGCCGGAGGCGGTCTTTCCACTCATCCGTCGTCCAAAGGCTGCTCTGCGCGTAGGAAGGCTCACCACGTTCAGCCTCGAAAAAGTGAAGATCCTGCACGCCCATACTGGCTGCTTCGAAGAGCACGCGCTTGGCCGTATGTGGACGCGGTAATCCGAGGAGCAAGCGAATGGGCAGAGGCGCAGGCGCAGGCTCCGTGCCGATGACCTTGAGCACAATCGCTCCGTCAGCCTCAACTAGCGTAACCTCGGCGCGGGCACGTAGGCTGTTGACGAAACCAATGAAAACCTTCGTGCCAACACGAGCGCGCAGCACTTTGAAAACGTGCTGCGCACGCGGATCCTTGGCTTCGAGACGCTTCGTCTCGAAGGGTTTGTCGAAGAGTATGAGATTCATTCACCGTAGAGGCGACATTCCTGTCGCTTTTTCCAGACACTGGCTCAAGCGACAGGAATGTCGCTTCTACACAATTACCGTCGACGCCCGAAGCGGCTGGTGGCCGAATTGCGCTTGGCGCGGCGCGGCTTAGCAGCGGTCTTGTCGCGGATGACGGGCTCGTGGAAATAGTTGAACCCTTCGAGCTTGAGCTGGGGGATCTGTTGGTCGATGAACTTCTCGATCGCGTCGAGCTTGGCCTGTTCGTCGGGGGCGACGATCGTCATGGCATCGCCCTCGCGTTGCGCACGACCAGTGCGGCCGATACGGTGAACGTAGTCCTCGGCGTGTTCGGGCACGTCATAGTTGATGACGTGGGTGACGTTGGCGATATCCAGACCGCGCGAGGCGATATCGGTCGCAACAAGTATCTTGATCTTGCCGTCCTTGAAGTCGGCAAGCGCCTGAGTGCGCTCCCTTTGCCGGAGGTTCGAGTGCATGGCCGCACAGCTCAGATTGCGCTCCTGCATCCAACGTGTGATGCGATCCGCTCCGACCTTCATGCGACAGAAGATGATCATGCTGTCGATCTCCATTTGATCGATGAGTGCGATAAGGAGGTCGAACTTCTGCATCGCTCCGACTGGATAGATGACGTGTTTGACCGTCTCGGCAGGCGTGAGCTTAATACCGATGGTCACATCGACCGGATCCTTCAGGCTCTTGGCGGTGAGGCGCTTGATATCTTCGGAAACCGTGGCAGAGAAAAGGAGGGTCTGGCGGTTCTTATTGCACATCTTGATAATGCGCGTGACGTCGTCGATGAAGCCCATGTCGAGCATGCGGTCGACTTCGTCGAGGACGAGGACTTCCACCGAGCGGAGGTCGAAATTCTTCTGCTGGAGGTGATCGAGCAAACGACCGGGGGTGGCGATGACGACATCGGCACCGGCCTTGATCTCGTCGATCTGTTTGCCATAGCCCACGCCGCCGTGGATGAGGCAGCACTTAGGCGCGCAGTATTTGCCGTAGGAGGCGAATTGGTCTTCGACCTGAGCAGCCAGCTCGCGCGTGGGGCCGAGGATGAGGCAGCGGGGAGCCGCGCCCTCTTTGTGACCGCCGAGGCGGTGCAGGATGGGCAACGCATACGCAGCGGTTTTACCTGTGCCGGTCTGGGCGGAGCCGATCACATCGCGGCCTTCGAGAATATGCGGAATCGCACCCGCTTGAATGGGAGTCGGCTCTTTGAAGCCGAATTCGTCGATAGATTTAAGGATGGACTCGTCGAGTCCGAATTCGTGAAACGTCATAATTAGCTGGGGGTGAAATGCCCGGCCAACTTAACGCATCCGGGTCCGATGAAATTCTGACAGGCTGAAAGCAAGAAAAGCTGAAAGACTCTAATCAGAAAGGGGCAGACACTGCCTGCATTTCCTTGAAGATCAAGGAGAAATGGTGTGGCAGATGATCCCTCCCTCGTTTCTTCCCAAAATATGGCTGCGACACGAAAAACTCCTTCATACCGGATTTATCTGATCGCCCTACATGCGCTCCGAGATAAAAGAACATATCGTCCTAGTTCACTATTGTTAAAGATATCAGCATGAAATTGACCCAAACACTCAGCTTGGCCGCAGCTAGCTTCGCGGCAATCCTTCCCCTATCCCCGGCCTCGGCCAACTTTGAAGCAGCGTCCCCACACATCGATCTAGACGGCACGATGATCGGCTATATGGATTTCACTGGTGATGGCCAAGAGATCGGGACCGCGTTGAACGATATTTATGTAAAAGTAGTCGCCGCCAGCCCGGAGATGCCTCCGATTCCGGTCGATTTCAATTTGCTGTTCGATAATTTAGGCTTCAGCACACTTCAGTCGGTGGCTATGAGCTCTAAAGACATCGAGTCCGGCCTGCATCGGAATCGTTCAGTTGCGATTTTCAATGGTGAGCCCACCGGCCTCTTCGCCATCTACGATACGGCACCACTGACCTTTAAGGCGGCCGAGTTCGCGCCAGCCGATGCGACGGGTGCGATGAGCGCTTCGGTCAATCTGGGCGCGCTGCGCGCGACCGTCTCTAAGGTGCTCCAGCAAGTCATGGGGCCAATGGGCGAAGGCATGATGCAACAACAGCTCAGCCAAATCGTGCCGGGCACCGATTTAAACTATAATGACTTGATCGACTTGCTCTCTGGACGGTGGGATGGTTTCTGGCATCAAAGCTATGGCGAAAACTTCCAACCTAGTTTCAAGTTTTGGGTGAGCATCGAGGAGGCCGGCAGCCTCTTGAGCCGAGTGCAGCCAATGGTGGAATCGATGGGCATTCCATTTGTAGAAAATGAAGCCACCCTCAAAGCCAACCTGACCCCATTGTTAGGCGCAAGTGCTGAGATCGATCTCTATGTCGAAGCCTCAAAAACAAGCGGTGCACTCATCCTCTATTCGAATGCCGATTGGTCGCCTCACAGCGAAGGTGAGCGCCTCGTCGACTCCGCCGCGTTCAAAGCGCTGGCCGAGCGCCTACCGAGCGAGGGCATGGCCTTTAGCTACAACAAAGGTGCCGATCTAGCTCCGATGATGGCAGGACTCAGCGCGCTGCCAGAAGCCGCGGTTTATGTGGAAGCGCTCCAAGCGGCGCTCGATCTATTGGTAGGCGACTACTTGAAACCCAGTATGGCCGTCTCGGTGATGGAGGGTAACGTCATGTATTCGGATCAATACGCCGGCTACTCGACCAAACAAGTGATCACTGCCTTACCCGTGATGATCGGCGGCGGCCTCGGTGCAGCCATGGCGATTCCTGCGTTTCAGAAAGTGCGCTCCACCTCTCAAGAAAAAACAGTGACGAATAACCTCCGTCAAATCGCGTCGGCGGCGGATCAATATTTCCTCGAAAATGGGGTCACAGAGGTCTCGATCGATAAGCTTGTAGGTGAATATATCCGCGAACTCAATCCGGTTGCTGGAGAAAGCTACGAAGGAATGATCATCCGCATGGGCGAAGACATCAGCGTCACCCTTGGCGACGGATCTGAAATCAGCATCGAGTTCTAATCGGACCATCCATCGCCCAAAGACGAGCGGCGACCGAAAGGTTGCCGCTTTTTTATATTTTAAAGTAAGCCTAGGCTTGTGAACACTCTTGTTTGTGCCGATACTCTACGTATGAGTTCGCACTACCGAGGACGCATCGCCCCGACACCGACGGGCTATTTACACCTCGGTCACGCGCGTACCTTTTGGATCGCGATGGAGCGCGCGAAGGAAGCTGGAGGAGAACTTATCTTCCGCGACGAAGACCTCGACCCACAACGCTGCAAGCCAGAGTTTGCACAGGGTGCGATCGACGACCTGCGCTGGTTCGGTTGCGACTGGCACGAAGGCCCCGACGTGGGCGGCGACTGCGCCCCCTATCGACAGAGTGAGCGGCACACGATGTTTGTGGACGCTTGGGAGCACCTCAAAAACGCCGGCTACATTTACCCCTGTGATAAATCGCGAAAGGATGTAGCCCGCGCCGCCCAAGCGCCCCATGCCGACGAAGAAGGCAGCGAGGCCATCTACCCCGAAACCTGGCGACCGCCACTCGGCTACGGAAAGACTGCCAAGACCCCCGGCACAACCAATTGGCGTTTCCGCGTGCCCGACGAGCGCATGATGACCTTCGATGACGTTCGACTCGGCCCCTGTGAGTTTGAATGTCTCAAAGATTTTGGCGACTTCTTGATTTGGAGGAAAGACGGCGTGCCCGCATACGAACTAGCCGTGGTGGTGGACGATGCGGCCATGCAAATCAGCGAGGTGGTGCGCGGGGAGGACTTGCTCATTTCGACCGCGCGACAATTGCTCATCTACGAAGCGCTCGGCCTGCAACCGCCCGAATTTTACCACACGCCCCTCCTTTGCGATACGAGCGGGCAAAGGCTAGCCAAGCGTAATCGCTCGCTCACTCTACGCGAACTTCGAGAATCAGGACACAAACCTGAGAGCCTTCGACAGTCCGAAGACTGGTGGTCGGGTCTGGAAGACTAGACGATGCGCGCCGAGCTCAAAACCGCCGTCATCGCATTTGGGATCGCGGCATGCGCCGTCACCTTTATTCCCAATGTGGAGCTTTGGCTCTTCGCTCGTGCGGCTGCAGAGGTGGCCGGCTTATTGAGCGGTGCACCCACTTTGCACACAGAGGACGGCTGGCTGCTACCCTTCAACCATCAGGCTCTGCTCGTGAGCGAAGCCTGCAGCGGCGCGAGCTTTTTCATCATGATGGCGAGCCTGCTGACTTGGCACTTAGGCAAGCGATGGAGCCGCGTCGTACCCGCCGTCTTCGCAGGCCTTCCGCTCGCGTTGGCTCTATCCATATTCATCAATGCCCTGCGCGTGCTCAGCCTCTCACAAGCTCATCGCTGGGTGATTCCTTTTCTGCCGGAACCTTACGCACACATGGCACACTTAATGATCGGCGTGGCCGTTTTCCTTCCCGCACTCATCGCCCTCAATGCCGCCTTCGAATTTTATGGATACCCCAAGCGAACACTCTCCAGAGACCCCATCCACTAAGATTGCGAAGGCGCCCCTCCTGCCTCCGATTCTAACAGGTGCTTCCGCCTATCTTTGGCTGTGGATTCTACCCATCGGGATTTTACTCCTACTCAACCTGCAGGGCTATTGGCTGATCGAGGGCAATATGGACGAGGCGCAGCACGGCCACGCGCTCTGGCTGGGCATCCATAATCTACTCAACCTCGGACTGGGACTGGCCTTAATGCTGATCGCTCGCACGCGATGGCGCACAGCCATGCCCGATCCCGCATGGGCACTTTTTGCGATCGGCGCACAGATTGGTTTTCTCTGGCATGCCACTTTGATCTCTCACGATCTCCTGCCACGCAGCGTGACGCTATGGATCTATCCGGAGTCGCGTTTTTTCTATAACCATTATGCTTTCTGCATGCTGCCGCTCTTCTGGGGCATCATCCGAATCGCCTGCGGCAATGCCCGCTTTCTTTCAAAAAGCGTATGGAAAAATCTCGTCGCCGCCGTGCTCGCGCCGGTCGTGCTCTTCATCGGCTTACAGGTCTTGGACGCGATTGATGCTTGGCGCTTCAATAGTAACATTGGGGGCATACTCATCGTCACCTGCGTGGTCGCGCTGAGCGTGATCATGTTTGTCGCGCTCATCCGCGGCTTGATGTTGATCTTTAAAAACCTCGCTCGATGGGGAAGCACACAGCAAGCCATCGCCATCGGTTTAATCGCACTCGCCATGCCGATCGGCGGCTTGTTGCTCAACCGAACCATTCCCTTCCCTGTCAATTTCCAAGCCTGGGAGGTCTATGCGCTGGTCGTGGTCAATACGCTCTTTCTGCTCTGGGCGGTCTATCAGTCGAAGTCGCGCCCCTGCCTCAGCTTCTGGCTGCTCTGCGCGAGCTTTCCGTTCACGCTCTATTTCTTCGTCGTCTTTCTGCCCTACACGCCGCTTTCCATTCTTGGAGTCATTGCCTTGGGTGCCGGCTTCCTAGTGCTCACGCCCACTTTCCTCTTTACCCTACACCTGTATCAACTCGTTCACGCGCGGCGCCTCGCGGCAAGCAATGGACGTAGCCGCGGGATCCTTATCGGCGGACTCGTCGCCTTCCTCCTGCTGCCCGGATTTTTCACGCTTCGGGCTTACCTCGACAAGTCGGCACTCAATCAGGCCTTGGAATTTGTCTATACGCCCAACTACGAGACTGAAACGATCACTTATGAAGGCAGCCGCGCCAACCTTCGTCGCGCATTGGCCAGCCATCGAAATTACAAGAACGGCATCTACTACCCGCTGCTCTCCGATTACTACAGCTGGCTGGTCTTTGATAATCTCGTGTTGCCCGACGATAAGATCGCAAAGCTGGAAGCAGTCTTCTTCGGCAGCGAGGGGTCGACCGAGAACATCGATCCTTTCGCGCAAGGGCTGAACTTCTGGGGCACGCGTAATGTGCGCGACCGCGCACGTATGCCCAATGCCCGTCCGCCCTCGCGCGAGGTGGACATCATCGAGCAAGACTTGAAGCTTCTGCCCGTCGGCGAGCAAAGCACGCAAGCCACACTCACGCTCACGTTGGATAACGTCGCTAAAAATGCATGGGGCGGCGCGGAGTATATCAACAAACTATCGGTGCCGCCCGGCGTCTTGGTCAGCGGCTTCCGCTTACACATCAACGGCACCCCCGTGCCCGGCCGAATCTTTGAAAAGAAAACCGCGCTCTGGGTCTATACCATGATTCGAGATACCGAGCGGCGCGACCCCGGCCTGCTCGTTTACAATAGTCCGCAAGAGATCGAGCTGCGTGTCTTTCCGATCAACAAGGGACAGCCAGCGACGGTCGAAATCGATTTCCTCATCCCCGAAAAACTGGCTGGAGTGACCGCACCCGAGACGCTCCCCGACCCCGCCGAGCTGATTCCCCTGCTCTACCCCGAGCAAGCGCAGTTCGTTAGCGGCAAAGGATTCACTTACATGGCTCCGATCGACACGAGCAGACTACCCACCGTGGCGAGGCAAAACTACCTCCAACTGATCATCGATCGATCCCAAGAAAACGGATTTTCCGGTAGCTTAATTGAAGCCAAAGAACTGGCGCAGAAACAATTCCCGAAAATCGACGAGATTCAAGTCACCCTCGCGAACTACAACGTCGTCCCGCTGCAAGACGATGAATACTTGGCCAAACTTCCAATCGGCGGCGGCTTCGACCTCGATAAAGCACTCGCTCACAGCATCTCACAATACACCACGGAGAAACTCGATTCTGCAGGCGATCAAATCCCGAAAGAGCCGATCTTCGTCGTGATCAGCCGGGCAGGCCTATTCGAACTACCTGAGCTAGAGAAGACGAGAATCTGGCAGTCACACCTAAGCCAGCTGCAGATTCACTCCATCAGTCGAGGCGGCGAGGCAAAGGAGTTGAGTAAAGCGACAAACTCTTACGTCCCTCTCGTTCGAGTCGGCGAGGCCATTCGCCCCGCACATCCGCGTAGGTCGTTCATCTTCCCCGCCAGCTCTGCCGCCCCTGAATACGGAGACGTCTTTCACGCGCAGCAGTGGCTTCCACTCGCCCACGACCGTCACGCGCCGGATTCTGCATGGGCGCAAGCCATCGCACTGTGGGTCAACAACCACCGCTACGCCGCCAGCCCCGGCAGCGCGGCCATAGATTTGAAAGAACTCGTCGAGCAGAGCCGCAGCAGCGGCGTGATGATTCCCGCGACCAGCTACATCGTGGTCGAAAACGAAGCTCAGTGGCGCATCCTCCAAAAGAAAGAAGGGCAAAAACTTGAGCAAAACGAAGCCCTCGACTTCCTCGAAACCCCCGCGCCAGGTGCTCTCTACATCGCGCTTGGATTTGGCGGCTGGCTGCTCTGGCGCAAAAGACGTCTATTAGCTTTCAAATAACAAAGAAATGCCCATCGTCTAGACCATGGACGAAGAACTCGCGAAGCTAGAGGAACTCAAAAACGCAATCATTCTCAAAGTAGTAGAAGACGGCATGAAGTGGCTGATGGCCATTATCATCCTCGTCATCGGTTTCTGGATCGCAAAAAAGGTCGGCAACTTCATCCTGAAGCTTTGCGAGAAGAAGGCGATCGACCCGACGCTCGCCCGTTTCGCCGCAGGCTTCACCAAGGTGCTGCTCATCGCTTTCGCGCTAATCATGGCGCTGAGCAAGGCTGAGATCGAGATCACTCCCTTCGTCGCTCTCTTAGGTGCCAGTGCCTTCGGCTTGAGCTTAGCCGTGCAAGGGCCGATCTCCAACTACGGCGCCGGAATCGTGCTCATCGTGACTCGCCCCTTCGTAGTCGGTGACACGCTGACACTCAATGGGCTATGCGGCATCGTCGACAGCGTGAATCTTGGCAACACACAGCTGATCAACGAAGACGAAGAGCGCATCACCATCCCCAATCGCAAGGTGCTGGGGGAGATTTTCACCAATTCCTACGAATACAAAATCGTCGAGGCCGTAGTCGGCATCGACTACGGCGCCAATCCGGATCAAGCGATTGCATGCATCAGCGCCGCCATCAAAACAATCAAGAGCATCGCTCCCGAGCGCGAGCCCGACGTGGGCATCGAGGATTTTGGCGACTCATCGATCAACATCGGCTACCGCGTCTGGGTGCCCACACAGGTGTATCATAAAACCCGATACAAGGTTAACATGGCCGTCTTCCGCGCCCTCGAAGAAAACAAGATCACCATCCCCTTCCCTCAGCGCGATGTGCACCTGATCTCTAACTCTGAGAACTCCTGAGTCTTTCAACCGACAGGACGCTGCCCAATGTCTTTGACTGCCCTCGGTTTACGTGATCGCGCAATTCTGGAGCTGTTTTATGCCACCGGAATCCGGCGTACGGAATTGGTAAATCTCGATTTTGATGACATAGAGCTAGACTGCGCAAGCATATGGATACGCCAAGGAAAAGGAGGCAAAGACAGGGTGCTCCCTTTGGCCAATACGACGATTCGCTGGCTCAACGCCTACCTCCTTCGCAGTCGTCCAAAACTGGCAATCGATAAAAAAGAAAAGGCCTTCTTCATCACTGGCTATGGAACGCGTTACAACCCGAACTACTTGGGCAACTGGATACGTCGCATCATGAAGAGGGCAGAAATTAGCAAACCAGGCGCATGTCACCTTTTCAGGCACAGTTGCGCCACCCATATGCTGGAGAACGGTGCCGATTTGCGCTGCATCCAACAACTACTTGGTCATAGTCGACTGGACACCACCCAAATATACACAGAGGTCACCATCCGTCACCTCAGAATGGTTTATAACGCAACTCACCCCAGTGCACGAAAGCGTTAAAAACGCTCCGCTCAGTTTACATTGAAATCCTGATATTCGGACACATAATAAAAAGCTTAAATGGTCGCACTCAATTCAACCTACTCGCTACCAATATCGGGTACTATCCTAGTGTCATATTACGGCTTTAGATATTATGATCCACAGACGGGAAGGTGGCCATCAAGGGATCCGTTGGGCGAATATGACGGTCTAAATCTCTACGGGATGGTTGGGAATAATCCGGTTAGCCGCTGGGATTATTTAGGCTTAGACTGGTGTGATGATGTTGCTGCTTACTTGCCGACATTATTGGATGGTATTAATGAGGCTATTGCGTTTCGTGATGAAGTGATTCGAGACAATCCTGGCGTTGATTTTGGTAATATTTTGCACGCTACCGGAGATATAACGACTGGTCTGTATGGTCTTTCTCAAACAACAAGTGCAGTCAGTATGACGAACTCTGGAGGGACTCAGTTATTACTTCATGACTCTAAAGGTCTGGTAACATCAACGGCAGGCAAAACCCCATTGGTCTTTAAGGGCGCTGGTATTGTCGGTGCTGGTTTTGATGTATACACGTTAAGCACTAGTGAAAGTAAAACTGATAAGGTCACTGCAGGAACGAGTTTAGTTTTAACAGGAGCTGCTACAATCCCAGGAACTCAAACTGTAACTGGGCCACTCTTGCTTGGATTTAGCGGAGGTTCGTTCGTTAACGAGGTCGTTATGGAGCCATTGCTTTATAATGACATGGCTCGTGACACCGTCAATTCGTTGACTGAAGAGATCAATAGTGCTCAAGGAGTTTACGATAAGCTAAACGATCAGTTCAGCGACAAGTGTAGATGCTTTGTTGGAAGCAACTAGTATTAGCAGAGTAATGTCTCGAACTAGATTACCATTCCGGCTGCTACGAGGACTGATATTTTTTGTCTTTGTTGTCGTCATGCCCCTCGGCTTGCTTCGGTTCGCATTCTTTGAGGACTCACTGTTACTTTGGCAGAAGATATTTACTCTGTGTTTAGTTGTTCCAGTTCTGTATCTCGGGATAAGTGTCGTTAGAGTGCTTTCCGATAGGAATGAAAAATAAGGGCTGAAAAAGGGGGCGCTCCGTTATGTTTATAATCCATCTCTTTAGCTGCTTTTCGTATCCGCCCATCAACTACGCAACTCGGCAACTGACCTCCACTCGCCTCCCGCCTCTCCAACTTTCAAGTCACCGTCCCGCCACCGCCCCGCCTCTGGTCGGTGGCGGGACGGTCGATTTGCCAGTGACGAGCCGCGAGGCGAATGGATGCCTGTTGCCCGTTGCGGCTTTGATCGGAGAGGCGGCTAAAATTATGAAACATTGGACAGACCCTTTTTCAGCCCTAGTCTGCTTCTTCATGCTCGGACTTTCTTCTGGCTTCGCAGGTTTTCTTATAATCGAACATATAATATAACAACGAGGAAAGAGCTATTAACCCCAAGCAAAAAGCCTTCAAGTAATCTTGATCCTTCTCAGTAATATAAAGAACCATCGTATAAGCCGTTGGAATCAAAACGGCAATGAAAGCAATGATGTAAGCAACGTAAGCCATAATCTAAGAGCCGCATAAAGAATCACAGTTAGCGTCTTCATATTGCTTCTGTAAGCTATTTATCGTGTTTGCGACTGGATCGATCTCGTTCTCATATATTTCACCTAAACTACCATGAGTATTATCGTCTATAATACTTTGCTCGTGAAAGTAATCATAAAAACCTGCCCCAAAGTTTTCATATGCATGAATACCAACAACAGCGACCGCCGCATAAGCACCCGCTTTCCCAACAATAGATGAACGCATGCTTTTAGGAGTCATCACTTGGTGCCCAGCATATTGCCCTAGGATAAAATGACCAGTAGCTTTCACGGGATTATCTCCCACCGACTTAATAAAATCATTAGTATTCACGACGAATGATCCGATCGGGCTAGCACCCAGCCCAACTGAAGTCACACCCTTACCAAAACCCAGAAAGTCTTCGCCCGTAAATGAAGGATCTGACAAAGAATCCCTAAGCCTCTGATTAAATTGAATCTGATTATTTAGCTTCGCATATGCCTCATTCAATTTGGCCTCCAACTGCGGCATGACTATATTGATGCCTTTGCAAATATCAGGACAACAATCATCCGTTAAGCCTAGGTAATCCCAGCGGCTAATCGGATCATTCCCAACCATGCCATAAAGATTCAATCCACCCCGCTCACCAATGGGGTCTCTTGATGGCCATCGGCCCGTGACCGGATCATAATATCTGAAGCCGTAATCCGGCATAAGGATGGCGTCCTTTGAATCGGGTATAAATTGTTTATTGAAAGCGACCATCTTAGAGCGACTTTGAAGGTATATGACCGGGCTGAAAGTGGAAGGATAAAGCGACCTGTTTTCAGTCCCAGAACTGGGCATAAGATCCCTAGGGCGGGGAGAACGGCCTAAACATCAATAGCCAGGGGGCGACCAGAGGCGGGGCGGGGGCGGGACGGCCGACTTTGGAAGTTGGACTTGTGGATTGTCGGGCGGGTCGTTGCGTCGTTGATGAGAGAAGCTGCTAAGGATCAGGATTTATGATTTCTTTGACTGACACCGTTTTGTTCCCCCTCAGACCAGTTCAGGCTTACGTCCCATCAGCTTACGAACAGATAAGTAAGGTAGGCGAATGACGATAACCAACCAATGATTCCAACATATATGAGCGCTCGATGAGGCATTTTTTTTAAATAATCAACTAGCATATAAAACCCTAATCCAAATGCTATATAGACTAAGTAAATCCAATTGCCATTAGGCAAAAGAAACACGTCTTTTAGTAACAAAGCTAAAGCCGCAACGATACCACCACTAAGGAAAAGTCTGAAAGCATCACTCATATTTAGATAACCATAGAGCTCTTAATTACAGCACTGATCCTCAATTGCCATCAGCCCGCGTTGGCTATCCTGTAGCCCTTTGATTGTGTTAAATAAAATCTGAGATTTCTGGTCAGCTGAGTCAATTCTAGCATTTGCAACCATGTTTGCAACTTCAGCAACAGAAACACCTAATGCAGCTGTAGCCGCAGCCGTGCCAAGAGCCTTCTTTGCTGATCCTTTTGCAGCACTCAAACCTGCCTGATCGGCGATCACTCTATCTGCGATACTGAACGGCGCACCTCCTTGAGCTGCTCGCCGATTAGCCTTTTGGACACTCTTTTTAAAGGCTTTCTGTCCGACAGTCTTTATACCGTTAATACCTGTTGCTGCTAAGCCCAACTCAATTGCGAGGCCAGCAGCAGCAATATTAACAGCAGACTCAAATTCCGAACCAAGTTCTCCCATCTGGGTAATGAGATTACGAACTTGCTGGCTGAGCGCATTAATAGAACTCGCCAATTGAGCGCAATCTACAGTGCTACCATCCGGGCAACATCCACTGCTTAAGCCGAGTATATCCCAATAATTAACCGGATCATTCCAGTTGAAGTGATAAAGGTTAATGCCTCCGATCTCACCAATCGGGTCCCTCGATGGCCAACGTCCGGTCTGTGGATCATAATATCTGAAGCCGTAATCCGGCATAAGGATGGCGTCCTCTGAATCAGGTATAAATTGTTTATTGAAAGCGACCATCTTAGAGCGACTCTGAAGGTATATGACCGGGCTAAAAGTGGAAGGATAAAGCGACCTGTCTTAACGTCGGTTCGACTTGATTGTCCTTAGGCTACGATCTGCAGTGCCCGGAAAACTAGGCAAGATCCCTAGGGCGGGGAGAACGGCCTAAACCTTCCTAGCCAGGGGGCGACCAGAGGCGGGGCGGTGGCGGGACGGTCGATTGGAAGTTGGACTTGTGAATTGCCGGACGGGTGGTTGCGTCGTTGATGAGAGAAGCGGCAAAGCATTATTTACGATTTACGGAATGACCTGGCGCCATCCAAGCTCGGTGAGTTGGGAAGTTGCTGGAACGAAACATAAACCAAATAATAGAAAGGAAGAAACAAACCAGCGATGGAAATTCTCAATACAAACCCAGCGGGTAACCACACCGGTGCGAAAGGCCTGACCAGCCATCGCAAGCGAGTCTTGCGTCGTCAGTCGAGAGGCTGGCACGAAGCGTAGACAGCGAGCTGTAAAGCCTGATGATAGAGCCTCGAAATCGTAATCGGTGGAGTCTTCGTGCTAGTCATAGCGGGGACAACATGGGCGCACCCAATAGCCAAAGCGGCGACCGGTCTGGTGCGAACGTCCGCCCGGGGTCGGAGAATCAGGCAGAGCAGTATTGGGGTTTGACGGGAAGATGGGAGAGCCTCGCGTTTCCTTGGAGGATAACCAGAACGGGCGAGACTGGTCTACCAACGTCCCTATCCACTGTGGCCTTCGTGCCCGCAGTGGAACCTGAAAACGCACGAACAACCAAGGTATCGTCTGGCAAGGGAGACCGAGCCACCGAGATGAACGAAGGCAGTCTTAGCCTCTACATAGTAGCGCTTGAAAGGCGGGGAACTCACCCAGAGGACCCGTTGATTAGCTAAGGAGGAGGTCGGGTTATGGGCGCTTAGGCGTGAACTACACATGGACAACAGAGACATGAAGAGTGTATCAACAAAACAACTAAGCATAGCGCATACGGCAAAGAAGTATCCGCAGGAAGCACTGACGGTGCTGCATCCGTATATGGATGTGCACTGGCTTTGGGAAGCGAGCCTGCGCGTTCGCAAGAACAGCGCAGTGGGCGTGGATAATCAGAGCTACGCAGATTATGAACAAACCAAGCAGGATCGACTAACAGCCCTTCTGGGGCGAGCGAAAGACGGGAGCTACCGTGCGCCGCCAGTCAAACGGGTGTATATCCCCAAAGACGACGGCGAAAAGCGCGGCATTGGCATTCCGACGATCGAAGACAAGATCTTGCAACGCGCGGTGGTGATGCTACTGGAGCCGATCTACGAGCAGTCGTTTCACGACTTTTCGTTTGGATTCCGGCCGAGGAAATCAGCCCACCAAGCGGTTCAGTATCTGCGCGAGCAGTGTTTCAAACAGGAAGTGTCCTACATCCTCGATGTCGATTTACGTCAGTATTTTGACACCATCGACCACGGGCACCTCAGAGAGATACTCAGCCAAAGGGTAGGAGATAGCGTCGTAGGACGCCTGATAAACAAATGGCTAAAGGCGGGCGTTTGGGAGGAAGGCACAGTGCACTATCCCGAAGCAGGAAGCCCGCAGGGGGGCGTGATTTCCCCCTTACTCAGTAATATATACCTGCACACAGTTCTCGACGACTGGTTTGTCAAAGACATCCAGCCGCATCTAAAAGGAAAGTCCTTTATGGTGCGATTTGCCGATGACTTCGTGATGGGATTTGCTAATAAGAGCGACGCGGAATCAATGCTAGAGGCATTGAAAGCACGCTTCGCCGCCCACGGGTTGCAAGTCCATCCGGAGAAAACACAACTGGTGCAGTTCAAAAGACCGCAGCGTGAACCGAATGACAACGGGCCGAAACCCGGGACGTTCGACTTCCTCGGCTTCACCCACTACTGGGGAAAATCGCAACAAGGCAATCAAGTGTTCAAGAGCAAGACTTCACGCAAACGTGTAAGACGCACTCTGAAGAATATCAAAGAGTGGGGCTGGAAGAACCGACACTTGGCACTGAAAGAGCAACAGGAACAAATCAACAGAAAGTTGCAAGGACACTACAGTTACTACGGCATCCCAAACAACTCGGCGAGCCTAGGACAGGTCTTCTACGTGGTGAAACACCTCTGGAGGAAATGGCTGGGGCGCAGAAACCGAGACGGCCCGATGAACTGGCAGAAGTTCAGCCAATTACTGGTGAATTATCCGTTGATACCGCCGCGCATAGTCCATCGTTACTCCTAGCGAATCCATAACTTGAGGAACCGTGTGCATTAATCGTGCTCGCACGGGTCTGTAGGAGCGCGGTCGGGTAACCGGCCGCTCGACCTAGACCCTCGGATTCCTTCGAATGACCCCTCGGATTCCTATAGAAAGGATACGGAAAGCGGCTAAAAGATGGATTATAACATTTACGGAATGTCCCCTTTTGAGTTTCCCCCTTTTGAGTTTCCGCTGTTGATCAGTTGAACGGAGAAGCGGCCAAGAATCTATTTTGTTAGATTGCGTGGACTGACCCCATATTCTGTCCCTTTTTGAAGCCCGATGTCCTTGTGTTAACTGTTACCTATGTCTTTGTGCCGAACCCTCGCCGCTTTCTTTTCACGGTTCAGATTCATCAAACACACAAAGAATACTCCAAATAGAAGGAAGGAGCCGACCAACATTTTAACGGGAATCCTTTTGTAAGCTATCAACATCCATAAAGAAAAGGAAAGAGCAAGAATGCCTCCGATCATCGAAACACAGGCTGAGACAACATTCACAGCCACATAATAATCCTTGGCCATTAGTTACAACACCCCTGAGCTTCTAAGTCCGAATAGCGATCTCTCGCATCCTGAAGTAGCGATTCATCTTGGTCACAAATGGACTGACTTTCAGCATCTAAACCCCAATTTGCGTAAGTCTCGTACCCAGCCAATCCTAAATCAATTGCTGTTGATCCAAGAAAAATAGGAATACCTGTAACAGGAACAGCCAAAGCTACCCCAGTAGCGAGAGTACTAGCAGCAGAGCGATTCCCAGAAATCACATCGCCATCGGCATAATGATTATATGCCGACACACCACTAGTAAGTCCACCTATGACACCTGAAGCTCGCCCGATATTGCTAACCACCCCGCTGGCTCCCGGAGTCAACAATGAACCTCGAGCACGATCAATTAGAACACCACTTGAGCCAGTCCCAGCTGAAAGTGAGCGCTGGAATGCATCGGCTACACCAACGGCACCAGCGCCAACGTTGAAACCTGAGTTAATGTCCAAAGCCAGTCCAACCGCCTCCTCGACAAGACCAAGATCTATATCGGCTCCACAAAAATCCCGAAGCCTTCCGGAAATATTAATTATGCTCTGACCGAGACTGGCCAACTGACTAGCTTTTTCAGAACAAGTGAGTTCCGTTAGACCTAAGTAATCCCAATAGTTGATCGGGCTATTCCTAACCATACCGTAAAGATTCAGGCCACCAAACTCCTCAATCGGATCTCTTGATGGCCACCTACCCGTTACAGGATCATAATATCTAAAGCCGTAATCCGGCATAAGGATGGCGTCCTCTGAATCAGGTATAAATTGTTTATTGAAAGCGACCATCTTAGAGCGACTCTGAAGGTATATGACCGGGCTAAAAGTGGAAGGATAAAGCGACCTGTCTTAACGTCGGTTCGACTTGATTGTCCTTAGGCTACGATCTGCAGTGCCCGGAAAACTAGGCAAGATCCCTAGGGCGGGGAGAACGGCCTAAACCTTCCTAGCCAGGGGGCGACCACAGGCGGGGCGGTGGCGGGACGGCCGATTGGAAGTTGGAGAGCCGCGAGGCGAGTGGAGGCCAGTTGCCGAAATAGGAGAAAAAATATCGAGAGGAAAAATATCGCAATATACGGAATGTCCCCTTTTCAGTCCTCATTGCCGTCACTTTCCTAAACGTTGGGCGAGGAGAACGGCGAGACGTCAATAGCCAGGGGGCTTCCTCGGCGCAGTGCTTCGGGCGGGGCGGTCGATTGGAACCACGACTTGCGGATTGCCCATTGCGTAGTTGATCAGTGGATACGAGAGGCGGCTAAAATCAAGAAAACGTGGACTGACCCTGTCGCTCTTTCATTGCAAACATAACGACATGTCCCCTTTTTAAGCCCGAACAGTGCGAGTGAGGCGATAAAGGGAAAACTAGGCATAAGATCCCTAGGGCGGGGAGAACGGCTATAATCTACAGAACCAGGGGGCGACCAGAGGCGGGGCGGGGGCGGGACGGTCGATTTGCCGGAGGAGAGCCGCGAGGCGAGTGGACGCCTGTTGCCCGTTGCGACGTTGATCGGAGAAGCGGCTAAGAAAATAAAACAACGGCAAAAGCTTAGTTATTCTGTTTACTACGGTCGATACCTGTTCAACTCCCACCACCAAAAAGTGAAGTCAAAAGAGCATACGGCAAAAAAGAAAAGAAAGGGGAAAATATAAGACCCAAGCACAAAATCCAATATAGCTTATCAAAATTCCGAAAAACAAAACCGACCAGAAGCAATACAATGAGGACATAAAAAACTAAGTAAACTAGCCACGAATATTCCCCAACTCTAGGTGTCAGCGCAACTGCCACCAACACCGAAAACATGCCCGAAAGGGTAACACTTATTCCCTTCATGGCTTAGAACCTCCTTCACCTTCTTTGCAGCATGTTATCGTCCCACTTCCATTCACTTCCCATTTCGCACGAGTGATGGATCGTGGAGGGAAAGGTGCAGGCAGCTGATAACTACCTCCACCAACGCCAGCGATATCGAAATAAACTGTGTGCGACTTTCCGAACATCGGGTATTGAACATTCTTTTGGAAGGTATTGCCGTGATCATCAAAACCCAACCCATCAGTAATTTTAACGGTGGTGCTCCAAGTGAAATCGTCACCTGACCAAGTTACTTCAGCTTTTTCAACTACCACGGAAACATTGCCCAGCACGTATTGTTTAGAAAACTCATTTTGCTTAGGTAAATCTCCTTTAGAAAAAGGCCCAGCAGATGTGGGCTTCTTCTCACATTGGGATCTTAAATAATTTTCGATCTGAACTTTCGCCCAATCCTTATAGTGGTCTACGTTCTTGGGATATTTTGATTCGAACCACTCTGTGTTATTAACAAATGCTCCATCAACAGGGCCAATAGGGGGAGCAAACTGATCGAAAGGGCTGGGGCCTTTGGGAGTTTGTCTGTCCCGAAAACTCAAAGCCACAGAAGGGATTTGTCCATCAGAATCAAAATATTGAATGGGGTCGTTATATACGAATCCATAAAGATTTAGCCCACCCCGCTCCTCAATAGGATCTCGGTTCAACCATCGTCCCGTTTCAGCATCATAATATCTGAAGCCGTAATCCGGCATAAGGATGGTGTCCTCTGAATCAGGTATAAATTGTTTATTGAAAGCGACCATCTTAAAGCGACTTTGAGGGTATATGACCGGGCTAAAAGTGGAAGGATAAAGCGACCTGTTTTAACGTCGGTTCGACTTGATTGTCCTTAGGCTACGATCTGCAGTACCCGGAAAACTAGGCATCAGACCCCTAGGGCGGGGAGAACGGCAAAGACGATGATAGCCAGAGGGCGACCAGAGGCGGGGCGGTGGCGGGACGGTCGATTGGAACGAAGGAGAGGCGGGAGTCGAGTGGACGCCTGTTGCCCGTTGCGGCATTGGCCGAAGAAGCGGCCAAAATCAAGAAAACGTGGACTGACTCTATCGGTTTTCCTCTGCTTGATCTGATTTTTCTAATGAAACTTTTGAAGTCTTATGAGTTACTTCTACCCCTCCGCCATAATCGTCAAAAAGATTTTCAAGTAGCTCGAGTTTCTCCTTACTACTCGTCACAACAACATCATACTTATATGGCCGCATGACAGATATCGCGGTTATTGCAGTCTCCGAAAGCGACAATCTGAAGCCTTTGTCTTCTATCAAATTGATTCCTTCTTTTTGTATAAAATCAATCAGCGAAAACTCTTGGAAACAATAAATGTCGTCGTGAAAACTCAACGGATTGTAATCCTCAGATGTTCCTGGCGGATAGTCGCTTTTGGCATAGATTGTAAAGACCCAAGTGTTCAGTTCTACCTCCTGAATCTGATTTTTTGACATTCTCTCTATATCCTCCGTTGTTGGACTGAAAGGATCGTTGTCACTCCAAAGAATCGATTTTAGGCAAACGAAGAGGATTGAGATAATAGACAATATTTGGAGCGTCTTCATTTTGGATTAGACCATGAGCCACTTGAGCCGCCAGAACCGCAGGTTAGCGTCCACGTTTTTCCACATTGCCAAGCAATGTCAGCCATAGAGCCACCGCGTTTACCATTCAGACCATTCATTATAACTGGTCGACTGTCACACTCGAGTCTCAGCGTTACTTTCTTACAACAGCTATTCGTATTTCCGCATTCCCCCTCTGCTGTAGCTCTGCCTTCGGCGACGAGTCTACTTACAGCCTCTTTCACAGTGGCAGTGTCAAAAGGTAAATCGCCGTTTTTATCTTCTAGGTCATTAAACACTGATGGATCTACGGCACGCATGTCTGGAGGGATCATTACGTTAGCATGTTCAGCTTGGCACCCTCCATATCCATAATGCTGCCCGCAGTTGCCATTCTCTGGTGGCGAACCGCCGCCAATGTTGTTGTTATCCGCAAGATCTTTGGTTCTCTGATTATAATCTGCCATATCGCGCTCATGGCGTCGATCGTTCGCATCAATCTTACCCAAATCTGTCTTTGCTTGGTCTGTCTGGCTCTTGTGTCTTGGGTTTTGAGGGTCGTCTTCCAACTGTCCGTGGCCGAAGTATAAATCGACGCTGCATTTCAAGCCATAGAGATCTACCCAATTGATTGGGCTGTTGCGCACGAAGGCATATAAGTTAACACCGCCATATTCGCCCAACGGGTCTCTCGATGGCCAACGCCCAGTCACAGGATCATAATATCTGAAGCCGTAATAATACATCTGGATTCCGTCGATCAATGGCTTGGTGGAGAAGCCATATTCGCCTTCGAGCGTTCCACTGATAATATTCCCGAATGGGTCGTAATCGACAGACATCACCTCGGCACCCGAGCCATTAAGCTTTTGCGTGATGTTGCCGTTGGCATCGTAGAGACAGAAGTTTGAACCTTCTTTCAGAAGGCCCCCAACTCCACCGGCACCTTGCATGCTCCCACTTAAGTCGAGACCCCATAGGTAACGCTTCGCGAGTGTGAAAGTAGGAAGGTTGGAAGCGTCAAAGGTAGCAATGCGGTTCCAACCGTCGTAAACGTAGACTTCAACATCGGTGCCGTCGTCTTTCTTGACCAAACGGCCTTGGTAGTCGTAGGTGAAGTCGATTGTGGTCGTGCCGTTGGTCGCCGAAACAAGACGGTTTTCGTTATTCCAAGTGTAGCTCCAAATCCCGTCACCAATGAAATTCCCGTCTTCGTCGTAACCTTTGCTGGGATCATTCGGGTCATCCCATAGAGTGCCGCCGACAGAACTGTACTGGTTCAATTCGTCGGCAACATAGTCAGTGGTACCATGGATATCGACGATACCGGCCACACGGTTGCCGATTTTGTCGTAATCATACGAGGGGTTCCACTTGCTCGCGCTGGTTTCGGCACTGTTCTCCGATCCGGTGACTTCGCTGCGGGAGTTATAATCGAAATCGTCGGTGCTGGCGTTGTTGATGAGGGTACCGGACTGAGTGCGATCATCGCGACGGCCAAGGGCATCATACGTGTAGGCGTAGGAGGACAGAAGCGTAGTCTCAGCGGGATTCTTGTTTTCTAAGACAGTCATGAGATCGCGATTACTCTCGTAATCGTAGATCACTTTATGTTGTGGTGCGGTCAGCGTGGCAAGCAGATTGCTATCGGCCTGATACGCGTAGGTGAAGGTGTCGGTGCCGTCGGAGACGGTTGAGAGACGGCCGGTGGTGTCGTAGCCGTAGGACGACGACAAGAGTGTCGTAGCTCCGTCGAGGGCGTAGCCGCTGGCGCGACCGAGGGTGTCGTAGCTGCGGGTGAGCTCGAGGCCGTCGTAGTAGGTGGCGTCAAGGTCTTCGGTTGTGAGCTGGAGGGTGGCGGGGTCGTAATCGAACTGGCGGGTGCCGGTCGCGTCGGTGACGGTGCCTTGACGTCCAAGGCGGTCGTAGGTATAGGTGATGTCTGCGGTGCTGGCATCTTCGTAATCGACGCCGGTCAGCTCGCCGGTCAGAGCCCGAGAAACAGAGCAATACCAGCGAGGCATAAGCCGAGCGCCGCGCAGAAGGGGCGAATTTTATTGAGCGACTTGATCGTGATCGGATACGGCACGCGCTTAGCGAAGTAGGCAGCTAGGAAGGTAAACTGCCCCCACCACCAAGTGACGCCGATGAATGCTCCGATGAGAACACTGGGTACGGTCGCCCACTCGGGTGGATGGTTAATATAGACGCCCGTCGCTAACAGTATGGCCATCGCAGCTGGCAGGCGCATGGGCATGGCCAGCGATTGGTTGAGCGCGGATTTAAACAACACCCAGGAAGAAGGCAGCGCGGGCGCATCGTCGATCCGTTCGACACGCTTCGAGCGAAAGAACTTAAAGCCCATATAAATCAATACGAAGGCCGCGAAGAGATGCATACCGAAACGTATAAAGGGCAAATGTGCCGTCATCATCATCAGACCGGGCACGGCGATGCAGAGCCATAAAAGATGCGACAGCCAAAAGGCGACCCCCACGGCAAACACTTGCTGCTTCGTGCCGGCTACGCCGACTTTAGCCAACCACACAGTGCCGGGAAAAAGTGTCAGCGATAAGATAAAGCCAGCAGTGATACCTTCGAGCATGCAATGAGGCTGCGAAATCTTGAATACGGGGCAATACGCAAGATGCGCTTAGGTTGGAGTCCCGCCTTCAGGCGGTGTTGCAAGACCAGACCGCCTAACATTCGACAAGCTCATGTCTGGAAGGCGGGTCTCCAACGAATGCGTTTCGAAAGAACTCGGGCATTCAAGAGAAGACAGACGAGAAAAGAAACGAGAAAAGCCGCGAAGCTGAGATTCATTGAGGCGAAAACCACATGAGCACCCAAATAGACCAGACTGCCCACGATCACGAGCACCGGGATCCAATCACTATGCCAACGACGAATTTGCCAGGCGCGATAGACGGAGAGCACGAAAGGTGCGGCTCCGATCAAAAGAGTGAAACAAAGGCAGGCTAAGCTGAGCAACCCCACGAGCGACGACTGGCTGACGAAGCGAGCATAGGCAGCAAGCAAGAGTGCATTCCCCGTAAAAACCGCGGACAGCAATGATCGCAACGCGAGCGGTGATAGGCGCGCGGCATCGCTGACTCCCAGAGGGCTCACGCCTAAGCGGTAACCGAAGCGAAAAAGCTCTCCCGCAAACGCGGCGAGATCGAACTCGGCTCCTCGCCAATGCAAGCGCACGGTGTGCGCCGACAAGCTGGATTCGGCCTCGATCAGGCCAACTTGATTGGCGGCGAGGCGCTCGATGAGCCAAGCGCAGCCCATGCAAGACATACCTTCGACCTTGAAGGTGGCTTGGCTGGTGGCTCCACCCGAGTCGATCTCAGCCTGTGCACTGCGATAAGCGGCAAGGTCTACATCCGCGAGAGAGCGATCTTTGAGCGGCTGCGCAGCGCGGTCTTGCCAGCGGTAGTAGTCGCCCAAGCCCTCATCCTGAATTAAGTGGTAAACTTGCTGACAGCCCGCACAACAAAAGCCATCGACACCGGAATCTTCGGCGTAAGGAGTGGCGCAGTGCTGACAGAGTTGAGACATGAAAAATGTAAATTAAACATATAAGTATTCATCAGGTGCAAACGACAGCCAGAAGAATTGACAAAGAATAATCGCCGCGTAGCTTTATAAGTGTTCATATGACAGAGTCCTTATTCCAGATTATCTATATTAGTACCGCTGAGCCTATTCTTACAGAGGATGCTCTCTTAGAGTTACTTTCAGAGTCACAGAAGCGCAACGCTGCTAAAGAAATTACGGGACTACTTCTTCTTTCAGACGGAAACATCATTCAGATTATTGAAGGCTCCGAATCTGCAGCCAAAGAACTGTATGCAAAGATCTCGAAAGATCGGCGCCATCGCGGGGTCACTTTAATGTCGAGCAAGGCGGTCGAGCACCGCGATTTCCCCAACTATAAAATGGGCTTTAAGCGAGCCCGCAGTAAGGACTTTAAAGCCACAATGCCGAACTTCAGCGCGATTGTAGATGGAGGCGGCATAAGCGAAAAAGATCTCGAGGGGATGTCGAAGCTCGTGACCATTTTCCTGAAGACTTTCGCAAAGACCACCAACATTGATCGCTTCGGCAAGGCGGGCTAGCCTTGGTGCACCTGAAAGCTCAAGATGGGGTCAAGCGTCGCGCTGCGAGCTAGACCAAATCAAAACGTTCGATACCCTTGCGCACATCCGAGAGGAAGGCGGCCGCCCCGACGCCGTTGATCCAGCGGTGATCGAAGGTTAAGACGAGCGAGGCGACTTCCATGGTACCACCGTCTTTGGACTTGGGATCGGGCAGCTGATACGGCGCACCAATAAAGAGTGTAGCAATGGAGGGCGGCACCACAATGGGGATCGCGGAACGGACGTTATAGGCGCCCATACTGGAAATGGTGAGCGGGACGCGGTTCTTGGAGTCGATCTCGCCGTGACGCGTGCGGCGTAGTGCATCGTTGAATACACCTTGAAAGCTCTCCCATTCGAGGTCTTGCGCGTTCTTGACCACGGCAGTCTCAAGGGCATCGCCGGGCAGCGCGACGGCGGTGCCAAGATCGAAGCGATCCGGATCATAGACAAGCTCGCTGCCTCGCACGACGGAGGCGAAGCGCTCGTGCTTCTTCATGGCTTGCAATACTGCCCAAGCCGTCATGGTCGCGGTGGAGAGTGTGCCCCCCGGAGTTTTCTTACTGCGCAGACGGGCATCGCGTACGGTCTCCCAGCGGCACGTCATGTCGATGGTCGCAGGGACGATGCCTTGGAGCTGTTTAACAGCTTCTTGCGAGAGGCCACCCGTGCGCTTGAGTGCATCGTAAGGGATCGGATCGGCAGGTCCGGTAGCGGCAGGTTGGGCAGGTGCGGCTGCGACGGCACTCACGCCAGTGAGCGTCAGTTCGATCAGGTCTTGGCCGACTTTGACCTCATCCTCTTCACCAATGAGCCACTCGCCGAGCACGCCATCTTCGTCGCACTCGATAGGAAAGACCGCCTTATCGGTCTCGACCTCACAGAGCGGGTCGTCGGCTTTGACCGTATCGCCGCTTTGCTTGAGAATAGAAACGACGCGCGCCACGCGAATGCCCTCGCCCAGGATGGGCACAGTGATCATCTTGGTGGCTGAAGGTGGAGCGGATTCTTCGGGTGCGATCATGGTAGCGGAGTTTGCGGAGGTGGACGCGGCGGGACAGGAATTGGTGTCTTGCTCGAGCGCGGATTGGAGCGTGGAGGCGAGCAAGCGCTCTAGCGCGGCAACGATGCGCTCGCGATCGGGCAGCGCTGCGTATTCGTAAATGGGATTAAAGCCAACGTGGACGTCCTCTTTCGAAACGATGACAGGGGGGCTCTTGAGGCTCTGAAGCACTTCATGGCGACCGCACATTTCAGCAACGATCATCTGGCCGACGCTGGCACTGATGTTGTCTTCCTGCACGATAAGGAGACGGCCTGTCTTCTGAATGGAAGCAGCAATTGTTTCGCGATCCCAAGGCTGGATGGAGCGTAGGTCAATCAGCTCGACATCGAGGTCGGCATCCATCTCTTCGAGTGTTTCTTCGACGAGCTCGACGCAGTTGCCCCAAGTAACCAGCGTAAGGAGCCAGCCCTCGCGGATAGTGCGCGCTTGGCCGAGGGGCACCGGCGTCACGTTCTTGACCGGCTGCTCCGCCCACATAAGATGCTTGGGTAGCAAAATGATGGTAGGATCTTCGCCATTGAGGGCTGTCCAAAAAAGACCGGCCGCATCGGCGGGGGTCGAGGGCACCACGACGCAAATACCGGGCACGCGTGCGAAGGAGGCCTCGCCGGCTTGGCTGTGCCAGAGAGCGCCGCCCGGGAGGTAACCGCCGCAGGGGGCGTAGATGACGAGGGGGCATTTCCAATGGCCGAAGCTGCGCCAGCGGAGCGTGGCCATGTTGGAGACGAGTTGATTCCAACCAGGATAAATGAAATCGACGAACTGGATCTCGAAGCAAGGTCGTTTGCCATAGGAGGCTAAGCCGACGGACACACCCATGATGGTGGACTCTGCAAGGGGGGAGTTCACTGCGCGCGAGGGATCTTTCGTCGAAAGGCCTTTGGTTAGGTTGAAGACGCCGCCTTTGGGGTCGGCGATATCTTCGCCGAAGAAGACCACATCGGGCATGGTATCCATCGCGCTGTGGAAGGTCTTGTTGACTGCGTCGAGCATCCGGCAGGATTCGCCAAGCTCGATGGCAGGCATATTCCGAGGTGTAGAAAGATCGCCAGTCAGGTGCAGGCCGCACTCCTCGGCGAGCGGATCTTGCGTAGTGCTGGCTTGTTGGTAGGCGGCGCGGATTTCTTCGCGGATTTCTTCTTCGAGCGCCGTGGCCTCATCTTCAGTCAACAGGCCGTCTTCAATCATGCTGCGCTGGAAGACGGCGATGGGGTCGCGCTCGTGCATGGATTCGAGCTCATCGGCCGCGCGATACATACGTTGGTCGTCGGCGCTGGAGTGGTTGGAGAAACGCTCCACATCGCACCAAATAAAAGCCGGACCGTGACCGGCTCGGGCGTGCTCGATGGCTGCCTTACCCGCAGCGGCGACGGCTTCGACATCGCTACCGTCGACGCGATGCCATTCCTCTTGGTTGAGGACGCCAAGCGCAATAGGATTGGTGCGCGTCGTTGAAGTGCTGATCGCGATGCGGTTGTCTTCGACCACAAAGACGACGGGGAGTTTGCGCTCTTTCGCAAAGCAAACAGCCTCGAAAAAGTCGCCCTGACGCGCGGAGGCTTCGCCGAGCGAAGCATAGACGACGTTCTGTTTACCATCGAGCTGCATACCCCAAGCTGCGCCGCAGGCGGGGAGAAGGTGAGCGCCCACTGGCGAGGGATGGCTCCAGATGTTGAGTTCACGATCACTGAAGTGCCCGGTGAGCTGACGACCTCCGCTCGAAGATTCGCGCTTGGCATAAAATGCGAGCGCCATGTCAAAATCCGTCAAACCTCGCTGGATGCAAAAGGCGCGATCGCGATAATACGGGAACGCGTAGTCATCGGGCTCCATTTGCAGCGCAATGGCCGCGAGCGATTCATGCCCCATGCCAGAGATATGAAACCAACCCTTGCCCTGACGTATCAGGCTCTGCTCGCGAAGGTCGCCCAGACGGCTACGCCAGAGCGCGCGCAAGAGAGCGGAGCGTGTGGTATTATCGAGTGTTGAAGTCGCTTTAGATGCAGATTTGGGCATGGACTAAATAAAGGATTCTCCCTCATGGGGAACGCGATCAGCGCGTTGCATTTATGCCACTAAAGGTGCCTCTCAGACTCCTAGCAAGTATGGAATCCGAAGCAAACAAGGGCACTTATAAAAGTAAAAGGCTCGGACGCCTACCAAACGCCCGAGCCAACTACTACCCTCTATACTAACCAAAGTTGAGAGCAGACTCATCAATAAGTCGGACTTATCAAGAAACTTTTTACCTTTAGATATACTAATCACGGGTTCTTATTGAACCTGTAAGCAAATCTTACTCAAGGACTACGACTTGCGGACAAAGAGCCCAAGGCTTGCCGCGTATCCATGCAGATAGGTGCGCCCGTTCACGCGCCCGAACTCGCCATTGCAAAAGGCGCCTCCGATCGGAAGCTCGGGCAGTGAGGCGCGAATCACCCCGACATCGTGATCCGGGACGCCAAAGAGCGAAGAACCACGACCGATACAATCGCACAGAGTTGCGCCGAAGATCGAACGGTGGCCAACTTCGACCAATTTGCGCTGCAAAGCCTGTTCGAAATCAAAAGATGCACTCTGCGCATCGCGGATCTGAAACTGGAGATTTTGACCGACCCGCAGGGGCGTCGCGATGGCGACGGCACCGGTTTTCGGATCGATCGCAGCGAGATTCCGAACGAGAAAATCGCCCGTCCTGAAGTTGGCTTTATACTCGTCGTGAACGAGGCCGACGAAGATGTTGCCCCTAGCCTGCTGCTGGTCTTCGCGCGACATGCCCTCAAGCGTATCGCGGAGCACCTCCAGGATAGGGCGGTTACCGATTTGGTGGATCACGTTGTGGTCGGCCTGCGTGACCGTCCAGGTGGAGCCCACTGGGCGGCAACCTTGAGAAACGACAGGCTCGATCGTAACTGCCCCCTCCAGCGAGAGCGCCACCGCGCCGTCTGAATGTATTTGCCCGTCACAAAAGAGGAACGACTCCTGAATGCGCAGATCGCCCGAAGCAAAACCACCCATGGTGACCTGACCACCGATGGCGCGATCCCAGTCGACCAGCCAAGACTCCGAGGCCAAGCTCTCCGAGGAGGCCAATAGCATCCACGCATTGGCGGAATCCACCGAATCGCCAAGAAAGTCTTTTAACGAGGCGCCCCGATCATCGGCAAGCATGGGCTCCGCAGGAATGTGCCGCACGGTCGCTCGCGTTTCCGGAAGATGATAAAGCGCGATCGTAAAACCGGCCTCCCCTTCGATTTCTCTATCGTCCGCAACCAGTCCACTGCCCGAGCAGCCGATCATCACAGGCACATGCGCATAGATACGGACAATCTCCAAAATCTCCAGAGCATAGGGAAGCGCCTCGGCGGTGCAAAAAAGGCAGCCAAAAGTCGGCGCACCCTCCAAAAGCTCTAATTGCTGCGAAGCCCATTCCTCGATCTCTACCTCTACAAAGGGAAGAGAGAAGTAACGGACTACGCTATGATTCGAGACAACCGACATGAAGCAAAAGGCGACGTTATGAAGTTGCCGCTAAAGCTAATCCTCGCATACCCTATTGGCGAACACTAATTTCACAATTGATGCAAACGGATCCGCTCCAGAAAGTACACAACCAACTACTGGCCTTGCAAAACGCGATGGAAGTCAGCAGTATCGGCTACTGGCAGATCGACAGCGACGATAGCATCGAGTGCGATCAGATGGCACGACAGCTCCTAGGATTAAATTCGACGGAGCCACTCGAAGATCTGACCGACTTCCTCATGCTCATTGAGGAATCGCAACATGAAAGCTTTTTGGACGCGCTGGATGAAGCACGCTCCAACAACCGAGCGCTCAAGCAAACTCTACACCTGACGAAGGGCACGTCCGGATTTCAGCTTTCCGCGCGCCAAGTCAGGCTCCCAGGCGCAGCCGCCCCGATCTGCGGGCTGATTCAGCCCCTCCCCGAAAGCTCGCTCGAAGTCGAGAAACGCTCTGAGAGCGCCCTCGCCGAAGTCCGCAGCGCCAATGCCGAGCTGGCTAACTTCGCCTCCATCGCCTCACACGACATGCGCGAACCCCTGCGTATGATCACGAGCTATTTGCGCCTCTTAAAGGAACGCTCACCCAAAGCGCTCGACGACCGCGCGCGTCGCTACATCGACTATGCCTGCGAAGGTGCTGATCGGATGCGCAACTTAATCGAGGATCTGCTCAGCTACTCCCGCCTCGACAAATCGGACAAGCCCTTCGAACCAATCGCCCTGGAGGACATCATGGCGCATGCCATCGATAACCTAAGAGCCAACATCCGCGACACGAAGGCTGAAGTCACTGTAGCGATCGACCACGCACCCATCGTAATGGGCGACAACGTGCGGCTGACACGCCTCTTCCAAAATCTCATCGCCAATGCGATCAAGTTTCACCACCCCGAAGATACGCCTCGGGTGAACGTGCATTTTCAAGACGGCGATCTCCACAATGCGGAAGATAAATGGATCGTCAGCATCGAGGATCAAGGCATCGGGATCCACCCGGACCACCACGAGATGCTCTTCAACCTCTTCCAGCGGCTCAACACCCGCGACGAGTTTGAAGGCTCCGGCATCGGCCTCGCTGTGAGCAAAAAGATTGCCGATCAGCATCGAGGACGCGTCTGGTTCGAGTCGAACTATGGCCAAGGCAGCACCTTCTACGTCGCGCTCAGTAAAGCCGACGCGCAAAGCCTAGCCTGATTTTCACCACCACTCGCCCCACCCACTCAGATAAGAGGTTGATTTTCACAGGATAAACGAACAGAAAAGGCACCCTACTTGACTATGCCTACCGACGACGAGCCCCAGAAGACGATACGGATACTACTGTTTGAAGATAACGCTGCGGACGCGGATCTCGTCGCCGAGTATCTCGACCTCTCGAAGCTAGACTTCAGCATCACCACGGTGAAGCGGCTCGCCGATGGCCTCCAGCATCTCAATGCTCAGCGCTTCGACCTCGTCCTATTGGATCTCAGCCTGCCCGATAGCCGCGGCATCGAGACGCTCCGCTCAGTCATGGCCGTCACCTCCGATGAAGTCATCATCGTCCTCACCGGAGCCGACGACGAGGAACTCTCTCTCGAAGCCCTCCAAGTGGGCGCACAGGACTATCTGTATAAAGATCGCCTTAGCGGCGAAGTACTGCGCCGCTCCATACGCTACGCGATCGAACGCTCCAACTTGCTTCGCAGCCTAGAGGCTCACACTGCGGAGATTCAATATCGCGAAGCCCTGCTCCGGCGCATCTTTGATGCGAATTCGGATGCCATGCTCATCCTCACTTGCGCGTACGAAATTAAATTCCTCAACCCGGCCGCAGCGAAACTACTTGAGGCCGATGCAGATAAGCTAGTCGGCGAGATATTTCCCTTCGAGGTCAAGGGCGGCGAAATCACCGAACTTGAAATCCCTGACTCGAACGATCTGACACGCATCGTTGAGCTCGCGGCCGTCGATCTAATTTGGGAGGGCGAGAGCGCCCTACTCGTCATCTTGCGCGATATTACCCAACGCAGACAGGCCGAGCTCGGCCTTAAGCGCGAAAAAGAGCGTCTCTCCGTGACCCTCGACTCGATCGCCGACGCCGTGATCGCAACCGATCAAGGCGGCGCTGTCGAACGCCTCAACGAAGAAGCCGCCCGACTCATCGGCGTGACCAATGAAGCTGCCGTCGGCCGCCCGATCGAGGAAGTGCTCAAGCTCGAGCACCCGAAGACGGGCAAAACAATCAAAGACCCGACGACGGTTCTGATGGAATCCTCATTCGCTGAAGTCTCTACCAAGCTCGGCTTGCCTCTAGTGAGAGCCGACGGTGAAAGATTGAACGTCACAGCAGAGACCCGCTGCATCCTCGACGACGAAGGGCAACGCCACGGCTGCGTCACCGTGCTGCGCGACATCACCCTGCAAAAGAAGGCCGAAGACGAGCTCTTCAAAGCCGAAAAGCTCAACTCGATCAGCCTGCTCGCAGGCGGCATCGCGCACGACTTCAACAACATGTTGACAGCGATTTTGGGTAACATCTCCATGGTTCGCATCGAGTTGGACGATAGCCACACACACTCGACCAAGCTCATCGCGGCAGAGAAAGCCGCACTGCAGGCCAAATCGCTGACTCAGCAGTTGCTCACCTTCTCCAAAGGTGGCGCCCCCGTGCTCGAAGTCACAACTGTCTCCGAGATGGTCGAAGAAAGTGCGCAATTCATCCTCCGCGGCTCCAATGTGAGATGCGCCGTCGAAAAAGACGACAACCTGTGGCAAGTCGATGCCGACAAGGGGCAGATCAGCCAAGTCGTGAACAACCTCATCATCAACGCCGACCAAGCGATGCCCGAAGGGGGCAACATTAAGATACGGCTGCGCAACCTACAAGTGCGCCATTCAGAAGTGCCCGCACTGAACCCCGGCCAGTATGTCTGCATCGAAGTCCGCGATGACGGCACTGGCATCACTCCGGAAAATCTGAAGAAAATCTTCGACCCCTACTTTACCACGAAGAAGGAAGGCAACGGCCTCGGGCTCGCCTCCTCGTATTCGATCATCAATACCCACAAGGGCACCATTACGGCCGACTCTTCCGTCGGCCATGGCTCCATTTTCCGAGTTTACTTACCCAAGAGTACGCAACCCACGCAAGCCACGCCAAAGCCCGAACCCGTAGCCGAAAAAGAGCCCGCCAAGGAAACGATCCATCGTGGCAAAGGCCGCATCCTCGTGATGGACGACATGGAAGCCATGATGATGGTGGCCGGCGAAATTCTCACCGTTCTCGGCTACGAAGTCGAATACACCACCAATGGCCAAGAAGCCATCGACGCCTACAAAGCCGCGAAAGACTCCGGCAACCCCTTCGATGCGGCGGTCTTCGACCTCACCGTCCCAGGCGGCATGGGCGGCGAGGAAGCCGCCAACATTTTGAAGGAATACGACCCCGGCCTGATCGCGATCGCATCCAGCGGTTACACCACCTCCAACGTGATGTCCGACTTCAAAAATTCCGCCTTCAAAGCTGTGGTTCCCAAGCCCTACCGGATCAAAGAAATGAGCGACGCCCTACACGGCGTGCTCAAGGGCTGAGCAATCCCACTATCAACGCCAGAGCAGGAACCGAAGCCAAAGTGCTAATGATGATCGCGCCGGCGGCCAAGGCCTCATCGCCCTTCAGTTCCTTCGCCATGACATAGGAAGCCACCGCCGTCGGGCAGGCACTCAGAATGAGTAGTACGAGTCGAGAGGTCTCATTCAGGTCGAAGAATTTCGACAGTGCGAAAGCAAGGCACGGCACCGCCGCCACTTTGAGCGCCGCTGCTACACTGGCACTCCGGTAGCGGCCTTCCATGGATACATAAGCCATACTGCCTCCGACACAGAGTAAGGCGGCCGGAGCCGCCATTTGCCCCGTCAGTTCCAGGGAGCACAAGACAAACTGCGGCAGCCCAAATGGCAGAAGGAAGAGGATAACTCCAAGCAATGAAGAAAAAATCAACGGGTTCTTCGCGACCTGCTTCAACATCTTGAGAAAGTTCCCCCCGATCGGCACGGAATGATCCCGCACCAGTAGAACCACCGCCGCTACATTGTAGAGCAATATCGCCGGAGCGAAAACAAACAAGGTTTGCGCCATCACCGAATTGACCACTTCCGGCGGTTCGCTCTGCAAGGCGAAGAGGATAATCGGAATACCGGCATAGGCTAGATTCCCACGGAAGGTCGCCTGCAAAAAGGTTCCGACCTGACGAGACTCCAAGCCAAGCCAACGCGACGCCCATAAGCCCAAAGCAATCGTTCCCAGCGTCGACAATGCAAAGACCAAGAAAACACTCAACGTACCGGGAGGCACCTCTGTCGCAGTCGCTAGCTTATTGACGATCAGCGCCGGCAAACAAATCCAGAAAAGCAATCGGTTCAGCTCGTGCAAAACACTCTCCGACAGAAAGCGCCGACGCGCCAAGACATAGCCTAGACCGATCACGAGGAAGACTGGCAGAAGCGTATTCAGAATTTGGTTCATCGTGATTGCCCCGGTAACAAACCCCAGACGCGTTCGACCTAAGTCAGTTCGACCCAGTTGCCCGTATTGGCGGATTCGTAGCAGGCTTGGATAAACTGCATGGCATTTAACCCGTCCTGCGCGGTCACAATCGGTGTATTTCCTGAGCGGATACAGTTGGCAAAATCTCGGAATTGCTCGCGGTGCGCGTCGCCCCATTGCCACGTTTCGTCGCTCGGTTTCTCGGCCTCGGCCGAAGCCGAGCGCGTGCCTCCGGTCGCCACCTGCACAGCATGCGCGTTCGCGCCGGAACCGCTCAATGTCTCTTGCCCCCGGATGGCCAGCGTCTTCAACTCGTCGCCTTCGATCACGAAAGAGCCTTCTTTACCAAATACACCCATGGTGATCGCATAGCCGGGATACATCGCGGTGGACGCAATGAGCGAGCCCATCATCCCAGATTCAAATTCAATCTGCACCGTAATGAGATCCTCCACCTCGATGCGCTCATGGGCGACCGTCGCCATCCGCGCAAAGACCCGCTTTGCCCGTCCCGCAAACCATAACATTAAATCCACTGTATGGATACCTTGATTCGTCAGAGCACCCCCGCCGTCGATCGCCCAAGTGCCGCGCCAATCTTCTGAGTCGTAATATTCCTGCGTGCGGAACCAAGGGATGCGTGCTTCTGTAAAAATCAGCTCACCCAACTGGCCGGCATCCAGCGCCTCACGGACAACACCGGATGCAGGATCGAAGCGGTGCTGCGAAATGACCGAACACAGTTTCCCTGACTTCTCTCCAGCCGCTTGAAAAGCCCGACAGGCCTCCAGCGAGACATCCAGAGGTTTTTCGACGATGACATGCTTGCCCGCCTCCAAAGCCAGCATACCGAGTTCGGCATGCACCCCGGTCGGCGTGCAGAAAGTGACGGCGTCGATAGTGGCATCCGCACAGATCGCATCAAAATCAGCCACCTTCAGGGAGAACTCATCCGCTAGCGCGCGCGCCCTCCCCTCGTCCGTATCACACACACACAGCAACTCCACCTCGGGCGAAAGGGCAAGAAGCGCCTTAACTTGCGTCTTCGCAATGGAACCACAGCCAACCAAGGCAAAACGTATCGGGGAATCAGAACTCTGAAGGGTCATGCGCACTAAGCTATTTGCCAGCACAGCATTTAATCAATCCGAAAGGGGGCATCAACCTAGAAGATAAGTCAGACCGATTCGACTCTAAACAGTCTCGAATAGACGAATCAGACGCATGCCAATACGATCATTCGCGAGCAGAGCAGTTGCGAGGCAGTCGGGAACACACGACCCGCCCGTCTACTCTAAATCCATCGATTTGACCTCAGCCTCCAGATACCAAGTAAATCCTGAATTCAATTCTTGGTCATCGAAAGGAAAACACTCAAGGTAGACGAATATGGCACAAGATCCGACGCCTCCTCTCAGTCAAGCCAGCCTCGCCGCGCTGGCTTCGATTCCGTTTACTGAAGCCCCCTCTCCGGGCTACATCGTGCACCTCGACCAGCTCGAAAAGAACTGCCAGCTTCTGCAATCAGTCTCCGAGCGCTCGGGTGCGAAGGTGCTCCTCGCGCTCAAGGGCTTCGCATGTCACAGCACTTTTCCGCTGATCCGGAAATACCTGAGCGGCACCACCTCCAGCGGACTCCACGAGGCGCTACTCGCCCACGAAAGCTTCGGCTCCGAAGTGCACGTCTATTCCGCCGCCTATAAGCCGGAAGAAATTCAAAAACTCAGCCGCTTTGCCCATAGTCTCGTCTTCAACTCGGCGCAACAGCTGGCCAAAGGCCTCGCCGCGCTCGAAGGTCACCGCCGCCCCGAGCTCGGGCTCCGCGTGAACCCGGAATACTCCGAGGTCGAGACCGAGCTCTACGATCCCTGCGCCCCCTCTTCGCGCCTCGGCACCACGCGCGCCGCACTCGACCGCGCGCTGGAAGAGTTCCCCTCCAACCTACTCTCCAATCTCGATGGTCTCCATTTCCACGCACTCTGCGAGCAAGACTCGGATGCGCTCGAGCACACGGCCGAGGCCTTCGAGGCCAAGTTCGGCGACCTGATCCCCGGCCTGAAATGGCTTAACTTTGGTGGTGGCCACCACATCACTCGCCCCGGCTACGACATCGAGCGCCTCATCCGCGTGGTGAAACGCTTTCGTGAGCGCTACAATGTGGACGTCTATCTCGAACCGGGCGAAGCGGTGGCACTGCACACCGGCGTGCTCGTCGTCACCGTGCTCGACCTGATCGAAGCGGGTGGCCACCAGATCGCGATCCTCGACAGCTCGGCGACCTGCCACATGCCCGACGTTCTGGAGATGCCCTACCGCCCGAGTGTACTCGGCGCAGGCATGCCGAACGAATTCCCCCATACCTACCGCCTCGGCGGCATGTCTTGCCTCGCGGGCGATGTGGTCGGCGACTACTCTTTCCCCCATCCACTCGAAGTCGGCCAGCGGCTCGTCTTTCTAGACATGTCGCACTACACGATGGTCAAAACGACGACCTTCAACGGTGTGCCCCTCCCGGCGATCTCACTCTACTCGGAACGCGATGGTCTGCAAACTGTCCGCCGTTTCGGCTACGAAGACTACCGCACACGTCTTTCCTAAAGCGCAGGCGCGACAGGTACAGTTATCACTACGGGCTAACGCATTGAATGTAGCACGGCGGCGACAGCCGTTGTGAGCTTTTCGCGGGCGACTTAGAGCATTCTGCGTATAGGTAGACATACTGGCTGGCCTGAAATTTCGGTGCGTCTACAGAGCATCTGAACACTTGACGCACATTAAATTCCATATACTGTATTAAATTTCATATATGGAATTGCTAGCGACTGACATCTTAACAGGCTCGAAAGCCACCGCCCCGGCACTCAACAGAGGGCTCGCCATACTAGCCACTCTGGGGAAAGACGTCCCCCGTTCGCTGGAAAACTTGAGCGAAGAGCTCGCCTTACCGAAGGCTTCCGTCTACCGGCTACTGGAAACACTCACCAGCATCGGCATCATCCGCAAGAATGCCGACAAGCGTTACCAAGCACTCTGGCAACTCCAGCCGATCGGTGATCCGATGGCGCTCTACCGCCAATCCATGCAGTCCAAGATGGACTTACTCTGCAACTCTACCAACTGCACAGTGGAATGGTATGAGCCCTGCGCCGAAGGCATGCGGCTCATCCTGCAAAGCAATCCGGACAACGAGCTCTGCGTCAAAGCGGAGCCCGGTTTCCTACGCGACTGGTCGACCGAGTTCGAAGCAGTCGCCCGCCTCGGAGCCGCCTTTGCCGAAGAGGCAGCCCGGATCACAAAGACGAAAGCCTATCTCCGAAACGGCCTACTCAAACCATTGAGCCAAGCCGAAATCTCCCGACAGCGTAAAGCCGCCGAGTCGGAGCGCACCGCTCACGACACCGCTTTCAACACCAATGGCGTCCGCCGTCTGGCCGCCGCCGCGTTCGACGCCGACGACAACTTCCTCGGCGTGCTGGCGCTCGCTGAGATTTACCATTTTAACCGCCGCAACTTAACCCGCAGCTTTCTCCAACAACTTAAAACCACCCTGAAATAAACTTCGCCATGCGTATACTCTACATCGACATCGACAGCCAACGCCCCGACCACCTCGGTTGCTACGGCTACCACCGCAACACCAGCCCTGCCATCGATCAGATCGCCAGCGAAGGCGTCGTCTTCGATCGCTGCTATACGCCGGACGCCCCCTGCCTCCCCTCGCGCACAGCCTTCTATTCCGGGCGCTTCGGCATTCAGACCGGCGTCGTCGGCCACGGCGGCACTGCAGCTCAACCTAAGGTCGAAGGCCCCACCCGCGGCTTCCGCGATAAGTTCGACTTCCAAGGCCTCGGGGGACGACTGCAAAAATGTGGCTATCATACTGCGATGATTTCCCCTTTCGGTCAGCGCCACGCGGCCTGGCATTTCTACGCCGGATTCAATGAGATCCACAACACCGGTCAGGGCGGCGCCGAATCCGCCGAAGTCGTCCAACCCGTCGTCAACAAGTGGATGGCCGACAACGCCTCCAAGGACAACTGGTATTTGCATATCAACTACTGGGATCCACACACCCCTTACCGCACGCCGGCCGATTTCGAGAATCCATTCGAGAATGACCCCATTCCCGAATGGCTGACCGACGAAGTCATCGAGAAGAACAAAAAGCGAGTCGGCCCACACTGTGCGCACGAAATCGACATGTATACCGGCAACGGCGACTCGCGCTACCCCAAACATCCGGGCAAAGCCACCACCCGCGAGCAAGTTCGCCAGGTCATCGACGGCTACGACATGGGTGTGCGCTACGTGGACGATCAGATCGCCAAGATCGTGGCCGACCTCAAAGAAGCCGGCGTCTACGACGACACCATGATCGTCATCTCCGCCGACCACGGCGAGAACCTCGGCGAATGGGGGCTCTACGGCGAGCACGGCACAGCCGACGACATCACCTGCCGCGTGCCACTCATCATCAAATATCCCGGCGGCGCCCAAGGCATTCGCAACACGAAGTTTCACTACAACCTCGACCTGGCTCCCACCCTGATGGATCTCATCGGCGGCAAGAAGCAAGACATTTGGGACGGCGAATCCTACGCGTCGGCCATTACCGCAGGTGAAGACATCGGCCGCGACGAAGTCACGATCAGCCAATGCTGCCACGTCGCCCAACGCTCCGTCCGTTGGGACAAGTGGCTCTACACCCGTACCTATCATTGCGGCTTCCACCTCTTCCCACAGGAGATGCTCCACAATCTTGAGGACGATCCACACGAGCAAAACGATTTAGCCGAAACCAATCCAGAACTCTGCCGCGAAGGCCAATGGCGCCTCTCCCGCTGGCACGACGCCCAGATGCAGAAAATGGCACTCACCAGCACCGACGTCGTCGATACGCTCTGGACGGTGATCCGCGAAGGCGGCCCCCACCACGCCTCTCTCACCCACGGCCAACCGGGGATCGAGGGCTTCCATAAATACATGCAATACCTCGAAGACACCGACCGCAAGGAAGGTGCTGACGCCCTACGCGAGAAGTACGCCGGGCTGATCGAGCACTTCTCAACGTAGCACCAATATCTAACATGTGTTCGACCCCAGAGGGATCGGGTACGATGTGGCTTCGCCTCATCTTCGATGCAAGTTCACCCACTCGCATCGATCCGAACGCCCCATGACCGTCGAATACCTCAGCATCCTCATTTACCTTATTTTTCTCGTTGGTCTCGGAATCTGGGCGTCGAGAATGAATTCCTCAGTGAGCGACTACGTCGTCGGAGGCGGTAAGGCCACTTGGTGGATGGCGGGCACCAGTATCTTTGTCGGCGGAATCAGTGCCTTCACGTTTACGGGGAATGCGTCCGCTGCGTTCTTAGCGGGCCCCACCTTTCTGGTGATCTATGCGGCCGGCTGCTTTGGCTATTTGATCTGTGTCTTCCTCGCCCCATGGTTTAGGCAAACCCGTGCTGAGACTTGGGCGGATGTCATGCGTGACCGCTTCGGGGTGTCGGTCGAGCAGTTCAGCGTCAGCATCTCTGTGGTAACGGCTCCACTCAATGGAGCGATTCAGCTCTATGCGCTAGCGATTTTTGCCAATGTGCTGATTCCAGAAGTCGAAATTCACTGGTTGATTCTAATACTCGGTTCGGTGGCGGTGATCTACTCCACCACCGGCGGACGCTGGGCTGTCATGGCCACGGATTTCGTCCAAGGCGTCATCATGTTCGCCGTGACCCTATTGGTCTTTCACCTGTCTCTCCAAGCGGTCGGCGGATGGGGTGCCTTTTTCGGATATTTCACCGACCCGAAGTTCTCAGAAGATTTCAAGTTCGTGAAAGAGTCCGGAGCTTTCCCTAAGGACAAGTATACCATGAAGTGGATCATACTGATCTTCATTATGCAGATTCAGGGCTATATCAATCTAGGCACGGCCGGGCGCTTTCTCGCGGTCAAAGATGGCCCGTCAGCTCGCAAGGCGGCACTCCTCGCGGCGGTGCTAACTGCAGTGGGCACGACCATCTGGTTCCTTCCACCGATGGCTGCACGTTTCCTGATGGAGTCCGAGATCCTCTCCATGGATATCAAGGAGCCGGCCACTGCCTGCTATGCCGTCATCGCAATCCACCTGCTTCCCAATGGCCTAACGGGGCTGCTCTTAGCGGCGATGTTTGCCTCCACCATGAGTTCGCTCGACAGTAGCCTCAACGGAACGGCGGGCGTAATCATTCGCAACGTCATCCCTTTCTTTCGACGCCTATTCAAGATGCCCCAACTGGCCGATCACGACGGGCTCCGCTGGTGCCAACTCTCCACCCTCTTCCTAGGGGGAGGCGTCATGATCCTCGCAATTGGCATGTCGGTGCAACAGAAGTTCGAGCTCTTTGAGAGCTTCCTCATGATCACGGCCATTATCAGTATGCCTCTGACCATCCCCATCGTGCTTGGTCTTTGGTTCAAACGCTTACATTGGTCGGCTTACTACATCATCATCTTATTCGCTTCGGTGCCGTCGCTCTATTTCTTTTTGGATGAGCGTTCAGGTGCCCGCGATTGGTTCATCCAAGACCGCCTGCCCTGGATCTACCTCACAGGTGCGATCGGCTTCCTCGTCAGTCTACCCCTTTGGCGTTATGCGTCGAACAGCTACAAAGAGCGTGTGAACACCTTTTTCACCCGGATGCATACACCAATCGATTTCGACAAAGAAGTCGGCGAAGGGAACGACCACATACAACTGAACATGGTGGGCGTCGCTTCGCTCATTATGGCGGGCATGGTCTGCCTCTTGCTCTTCGTCCCCAACACGATGACGCAGCGCCTGCAAATCCTCTTCATTGTTTTATTCATGGGAAGCGTCGGCACACTACTCACAATGAAAGCGCGCGGCATGAAGCGCGCGCATGCGCTAAAAGAGACAATAGTGGATAAATCTGTTTCGGAATCGACCGATCTCTAACGCATTCGTTTCATCTCAAAAGCCGCCCCCTGCAAGGCCTCCAAAGCTGGCTGCCCCCAGAAGGGCGTCGGCTCATAGCTCCAATCTTCCAACATTCGCGGCGATGCCGAAGGATGAAAACACCATGCCGTCCAGTGCAATCGATTCGCTTGAATCAATCCCAACACATCGGGCACCCATGTATCCGGCGACTCCTGATTCGCTCGAGTCATCCATGGCATGACTCGTTCATCTGCCCCGATCTCGCCGACGAATATCGGATACTGCTTGGCGACTTCCAAAAACTTATGCTCCCAATCCGACTTCCACGGATAGATGTGCGTCGAATACATAATGCCATTCCCCTGCCCGTCCTTCGGTTCACTCAGCGCATAGCCATTTAGAATACCGCTCAGATCATAGGCCCAGTCTAAACCACCGGCAATGACCACATTGCGAGCTCCAGTTGAACGAACGGCTTCGAGCAAAGGCTGCATACCGGGAGACTCGAAACTAATACGCGCCTTGCGCTGCTCCTCATCCGAGAGAAAATGATCTTCATCCGCGGCCGTGCTCCGCTCCAGCACCTCACCGCCATTCCTCCAGACCTCCCAACTGATTCCATGCGGCTCATTTAACAAATCAAACAACACTGCAGAATGGTTCTTGTAAGTGCCGGCCACCGATATCCAAAACTCGAGATGCTCCATTCGTGACGCCCGATAGCGATGCAGATCCAAGACGACATACACACCTCGATTCGTGCAGTAGTTCACCACAGTATCGACTAACCGGCGGTAAGCCTCACCGCCGTCGTCCTGAGAGCTCTCTCGCCCGAACCAATAGTCCTCACGCAGCGGCACACGGATACAGTTCACATTCCAGGAATCGATGAGAACCGCTGTATTCTGCAAGACATGATCACCCGTCGATACCCACTCCAAACTCGGCACATTTGCTCCCTGAAGCCATACCGCTACCCCCGCTCCAGTTTCTAAACGATTCCCCCTAACAAACAATTCTGGGGGAGCATTCTTCACGATGGGCGACTCGAACGTAGCGATCATAGAAGTCGCTTGTCGACGACGTCTCTCCGCTTCACGCGCCAATACAGATTCTAATTCCGTCGCCCTTAAACTTAATCGACGAATGTCCACTTGCCCGGACTTAGATAGAAAATGACCTGCCATCACTTCCAACAACGCGGCCCCTTCGGGCACCACGATCTCCGCGCTTCGTTGACACCAGAGGCTGGTGCCCTTCTGGCCTAAAATCAGTGGCCGTGGTTTCGGATCAATGACCACACCATCCGAGTCCTTAAATTGGAGAATGATTCGTGCCTCATTAAATGGGTTGGCACCCTGCACAAGATTGCCCACACGCGCATCCACTTCAATTCTCAATGCCGACATCCCCGGCTGAATCGCCACAGTGCGATACAACATCGTCCATTGATAAGGAACCATTTGGTTCAGACGAATGTAACCCCGCCCAGCATCATCCAAGTATTCACTATCAGCTAAATGAGGCCACCCCTCCGGCCACGAATCCCCTTGATAACTGATTGTCACATCAGGATTCGTCAACAGTTCTGGACCAATGCTGTCACGGAACTCTTCCCTAACGATTAAATCAGAAGACGAATAGACCAGACGGCAGGGAATGAGCCCGCAACCCAGCAACAGAAGAATAAGTGTAACGCGCGAAAAATTCATCACTTCAGAGAACACAGAGATAACGTAGAGAGCAGTCGATGCGAGGCCTAGCGGGTTAGCTCAACACGAGCGCGTAATCTCGCATTGACTAGCTCGTTAGATGTAGCTCTCAAGCTGGCCGATACGCATGGACTGGTCGAGTGCTTTTTCTCACGTTGTAGGGTTCTATTTTAACCACGGATGGACACAGATGAACACTGATATGACACCTTCTTTTCGTTTTTAATCCGTGTGCATCGGTGTCCATCCGTGGTTCTAAATTCAGTGTTCTTTTTCTTCCAACATCAGAATGACACGAACTTCAGAGTTTATAATTCATGACGCATCACGAGTGTCCATAGTAGAGAAATAGCAGAGCCTCGTGAGCCTCACAGAATGAAGCCCTGCCAGCGAACCGGCAGGGCTTCCCCTAATATGATACAGAAACCAACTGTATATAACCCTAATGAAAAAGTAAAATTCGAACTACCGACGACGACGGATCATGATCGAGCTCAAAGCAAAGAGCCCTGCGATCAGCGCAGTGGTGCCAGGCTCGGGGACAGTGGTAATCTCCAAGGAAATATTATCAACACCCAGTTGAAAGTATGAGGCATCGTCAGTTGCCCTGCTGTTCTGAAAAATCATCTGCGTGGTTCCTGCTGCTGCTACATTCGCGAAGTCGAAACTAGAGCCCACAATAGAGCCACCCACAGAAAGTGAATACTTCTTCGTACTGAAATCCATAATCCCACTAACAGTGACAAACTGATTGGCAGCGGTAGACGCGTCTTCAATGGTTACGTAAACACCTCCATTATTATATCTAAAGTCACCGTTCTCCAAAACGTTAAACGACGCAGCTTGGTCGTTATCATCCATTAGCGAAATGAACCATGATCTACTATTGGAGGAATCGGCATCAAAAGTGGCGCCAATCGAGAAATCGAAGCTAAAAGCGATCTTTCCGGTATAACTACCACTGACAGGCCCAGAGTCCCCGTCGAAGAAAGTGGAAGTGTATCTGTTGCGAGCCCTCTGAAAGCCAGCCACGGGAGTCGCCAGCGATGGATCGGCCGATTGGGCATACTGCCCTCCCACACCATCACTCACGACGTTAAATAAAGTCGCTGTATTTGACCAACTTCCGCCATCGTCGGATTGGCCATCTAATTCCCCGAGTGTATATTCAGGGGCGCTGAAATCAATGGTTCCAGCAAAGACACTAGAAGTCAGTGCGATTGAGGTAAGTGCTAAGCTTGATAGGAGTATGGTTCTTTTCATTGCTAATTGGGGTTTGTTTGAGCTTAAGCGGCTAAAGTGAGAACTGAGGCCAGCATGAGAAGAGGATCATCTTCATATTTCAATTCATACGCACTGCACTAAAAAGACCCATCACTTTGAATCTAACACAGTTTAATGAAGATCCATCCATACAAAAAGCCCTGCCAGCGAACCGGCAGGGCTTCCCCTATAATAATACACCCAGTGTATCTAACCCTAAAAAACTAAATTCGAACTATCGACGACGGCGGATCATGATCGAACCCAATGCCAAGAAGCCCGCGATCAGCGCATAGCTGCTAGGCTCTGGAACAAGCGAAAGTGTCCGCAGCCCGGTACCATCGGTATATGTGAAAGCGCCTGAGTCGCTGGCCACTGCAAGACCATTAATTCGAATCTCCCCGGCATCAATCATCGTTTCGAAATCAAAGAGCGCTTGCGTGATTGTCAAAGAGCCCGTGCTACCTGTGGTGAAGTTAAAGAAGTTGGAATCGTCATCATTCTCATCATTTACAGTCAAACTGCCCGCAGTCACTGTTCCACCCGTGAGGTTATAAATATTCCCCGACGGATCGATATTATATCGGTATTGGAGAGTCAAAGTTCCAGCCACCGCCATGCTGCCTGCTGCTTGATTCACAACCACTGCACTATCATACCCCATATAAACAGCTCCACCAAAAGAGATACTCGACTCTGCATTCATGTGCATAGTCACGGCTCCCCCACGCCCGATATAAGACGTTTCAGCAGAATCAACCTCCAGATGGCCACCATTCAAAGTGAGTACTGAATCCCCCCAACGAAGGCCGTCGTTAGTGGTATCTGGAAAATCCCCCACTGAGTGAATAGTAGAACCACCGGAAACCGTATAATTCCGACCATTCATATCTTGCCTCGCCTCCAGTTCAACCGTGTCTCCGTTATTGATAATACCGTCATTACCGATGTTATCCGGAAGCACATCATCCGACCAGTTGTCTGAATTGCCGATGTCAAAATCGCCAACACCCCCATTATTATCCCACGTCCCGGCAGAGAGGCTCGCGGTGATCAAAGTAATAGGCAGGAGGTAGACAGGGTATTTTATATTCATACGTATCGTATACACCTACCCCACAAACACGGCCAGCGCCCCATCCTCTAACACAGTTTAAGCCAAGGCTATCAGTGGGGTTAGCCATCAAAGACAACTGCCTCCAAAAACGCTTTGGCAAAGATCATATGGCCTTCCGTGCCGGGGTGTATGCGATCCCAGGCCAACGCAGTGGGATGCATGTGTTGCAACACGCGATCCACCGCAGCCTGGATATCGACGAAAATCGCATCAAACTCAGCTGCCAGCTCACGGACGATCGCCCCATACGCATCCATCTGGCGGCGCATTGGATCGTTCGTATTTTGGTCAAAAACAAAAGGTGTCATCAAAACCAAGCCCTGCACATCCGGACGAGCACGCTGCAATAGGCGACGGTAGGTAGCTTTGAACGTATCCGGTAGAATGTGCACTTCTTCTCGGAGCGGCACGTCAAACTGACGCCAGACATCATTCACTCCGATCATCACCGACAGCCAATCCGGACGAAGTTCAAGCACATCACGCTCCCAGCGGGCTTCCAAGTCCTTCACGGTATTCCCGCTCACACCCCGATTGAGCACCCGGATTTTCAGAGTGGGATCTCCGATCGACATCAGGGCGTTGACCAAGTTCACATAGCCCTTTCCGAGCCCAAGATGCACATCCCACGGAGTCGTCTCGCCCGATTCCGCACGGCCGGCATCCGTAATCGAGTCGCCTATAAAAAGTAGTTTCGAACCTGTCTGGATTTTCATGTTCAATCGTTCATCGAGAAGGATACGGCCTTCGAATTAAAGAAACCAGTTATGATCGTTTACGAATCGCTAGAGAGAGTCCAAATATCGCCAGCATAACCACCAACACTCCGCCGATAATCAGCCGCTTGTAGCCATCATCAGATTCCGCAACTGCAGATTTGGTTTTCACTAAATCGAGCGGCCCCGACTCCTCGTTTAAAACAGGACGGAGCGCGGAGGCCTCCACTGCCCCTCCCCCTAAACGCAGGGCGAGTTGAGATTCATAGAGCGACTGTGGCACCAACTGTTCACCACGCCCGCTCCCCTCGACATCGTCAAAGGGCTTAGTACCAATGTATCGTTTTTCGATCCAATTTGGGTTTTCCAAGTCGACCTCAGTGATCACCTCTAAACTGGAAGCCATCCCGATCAGATAGCCCCAGCCGTATTGCGCGGAGCGAACCTCACCGCTGCCATCACAATTCCAAAATACGGATTCCGTCGCTGTATGGCCGGCACCTCCACTCATCGAACCTCGGTTCAAGGCATGCCAACCGTCATCAAAGGTGCAGGAGTCCATCAATGTCGCCATGGCCAGAGAATGGTGAAAATCTGAAGGCCCCATGTTATTATTCCAATCGCTGAGCGTTCCGTCGCGGGACAGGCAGCGCAACAAGACATTGCCCACGTTTCCGAAATACCAACCGAATGTGAAGTTGTGGCGACCTCCGATCCCTTTACAGCCCTTGAGCAAGACATCATTCGCCCCTACCACTTCGTAGAGGTAGCCATGTCCACCAGCGTCTCTCCGTTGCGCGGGGCCGATCCCACAGTTTTCGATAGTGAGACGCTTACACCGGACGATTTCGATGCCTTTGTCATAGACGTGATACTTCGGGTGGTATCCCTCCGCCTCAGGGGCAAAGGTTCGCACGTTTCGCACCCAGCAATTCTTCGCATCCCGGAATTCAATCAACTTCCGATACGCACTTTGCGGGTAGTCGTCGACTGTCCCATCCAGCATCGGATTGGCCAGTGACAGATTCTCCACACCGCACTCTTCAATATAATTTGTGCGGCGACGGATCATTGCACCATCGCGGACTTTGGCCTGATAACGCAGCGGCACATCGAGCTCGATACGATTCGGCCCTGCCTCCAAATCAATCGAAACGACATTGGCTCGAAAGAAAGTCATCCATTTGCCGTTATGAGCTTTCCAAGTGCCCGCCATACCGTGCTCCTCGATGAAGGGATCCGTAATCACCCAGCCAAGATCGACGTCATCGCCCACTTCGAAACCGCGCGCATCGTCCACTTCAATAACCTTGGAAAGCTGAGAACCGTCCTCCGCCAAAGCGGTCTCCACCATCGGATTCTCAAATCCGGCGATCAGAATGTGCCATTGTTTCTGCGATTCGAAATCGGCAAAGAGCAAGCGGGTTGCTTCTGGCCCGGCTCCACGTAACACCACGCCAGACTTTTTGAGGGTCACACCGGTTTTCGATAAATAATCGCCCGCGGGCAAGTAAACCACTCCTCCACCATTGGCCGAGGCCGCATCGATCGCCGCTTGGATCGCTGTCGTAGAATCGCGCTGTCCGCTGGGGTCGGCTCCATAATCGTCCACTACATCGTAGATCGGCCCATCTACTTCAGGGATGGGTCGTTCGCCCTTGTGATAGCCGGCATAAGAGAAATCGTGCAAGAAGCGGCCTGCTTCATCTTCGTACCCCGGCGTCCAATCCGCAGGGTAGAGCTGGCTACGCCATCTTTCTGATTGCGCTTGCGACCAGTTGAAAATGAAACAGGCCGTTAAAACGATTAGAGGCAAGATGGATGGAAGTCGCATACGCTTAAGACGTGGGGATAAAGTCACGGGGTAATGCGAAGCGCACATTCTGCGACTCGAGAAAATCGATGATTTCTTTGAATACTTCGAACTCCGCATCATCCCACAGCATGGGGTGGCCTTGAAGCACGAGAACCGCGCCCGGATGATTCGATAAGTAGGCCGTCTTGAACTGCTCCAGATTCAACTGGCCGGTCTTCAGCTCAAGGTTGATTTTGTAATTTCGTTTCAGGGTACGCAGCCCCGCTGGCGGATTCTTCTGGCCATAGAGCCAAACATTCAATTCTGGAAGTTCAGACAAGGCCTTTACGGTCAGCTCATTCGTGGCATTGAAAGGTGCCCCAAAGGTGGCAAAGGTCAGACCGAGTTTTTCACGGCCTAAATCCTGAGAATTCTTGAGATGCTCAAACTGGTGCTCGTAGCTGCTTCCATGAAACTCACGGATGCGCGCACCATCCTCCGTCCACTGTTTGTGGTCGTAACCGTGGTTCCATAATTCGACCAAGCCACTGGCCTCCCAAGCTTTTAAGCCTTCAAAATAAACAGGCGCTTCGCCCTCAAGCGAATTGCAAATGACCCCCGCCGAAAAGGGCATGCCGCGTTCCTCGGCATAATCATAAACTTTTTGCCAAGTTTGCGGAATCGCCCCGCTCCGCTGCATCATGTCGTCCAGCTTCAGAATGACAGAAACAGCATCCTGCTCGCCAGATACTCCATCATCCAGGGCGCAGGCTTGCAGGCAAAATAAACAGCAGGCGCAAAAGTAAAGTAATCGCTTCTTCATAGTAGGGGATTCGGTGTTTGCAGGCTCTTCTCAGATAGAATTTTCCCGCGTGAAAGAGGCCGCACAATACGCGCATCGCACCGACCATACATTCAAGCTAACAGCTGCATTTTCATCGACAACTTGCCCTCGGTCGAACACATGTTAGAAATAGACTCGGATCTATCGCCAAGATTGCCTGCAACAGCGCCCCCTTAAAGCATGTGTTCACAAAAACGCCCCACCCAAGCGGATGTCGCCCGAGAGGCCGGCGTCAGCCGACCGACTGTCAGCTTGGCGCTGAAGGGGAGTACGATTGTATCCGAATCCACCCGTGCCCACGTCAGGGAAGTCGCCGAAAAATTGGGCTATGTCCCTGACCCCATGCTCAGTGCTTTGGCAAAATACCGGAGCACGGAAACCGAACAAAACTACCAAGGCACCTTAGCCTGGGTCAGCGCGTCGCCGAGTAAAACCCCTTGGAGTTCTATTACACCCTATCACGAGTATTACTTGGGAGCCTGCAAACAAGCTGAACGACTAGGCTATAAGGTCGAGTGCTTCGACCTTCGCCAGGAGGAACTGAGTGCACAACGCCTTGACGGTATTCTCGCAACCCGCGGCATTAACGGTATACTCGCGTGCCCGCCAACAACCTACGGAGAGCACATCGAACTACCTTGGGATAAATACCATGTCGTCACATTTGGATACAGCATTGCGAAGCCGAATGTGCACCGCGTCTCCTCCTCACACTACCGTGCCACCAAAGCGGTTTTCGAGAAACTACGAGACGCCGGCTATAAGCGCATCGGTTTCGTTTTCAGCGAACAGGTGAATATCAAGACACAGGAGCACTGCTTGTCCGCCTACCTTTGCGAGACTCAGAAATCAGGAATGAAGAACCCACCACCCTTGGTTCAGGATCCTTTGGATGCGGAGCACTTCATGGCATGGCACTCGAAATATGAACCGGACGCCGTCATCGTCAGTTCCCCCCTCTGGGATATGATCCAAAGCACTCAAATCAAAGTACCGAAGACGCTGGGCGTCGCATCCCCGATGGTCGCCAAACGGAATCCCGAATTGACTGGAATCATCGAGAAGTGCCAGGAAATCGGATCGGCCGCGATCGACACATTGGTGCATATGATTCAGCACGACGATAAAGGTCTCCCCAAAACTCCGAGGTTTATCTTACTGGAGGGAAAGTGGAATCCGGGACGCACAATCCGCAAGCAGAAGTCGCGTCCTTAAGTCGTCACGCAAAGTTCAAAGAGCCCTAACACATGTTCGATCAAAAAGAGTATCGAAATTCCCGCGGTATGGCACACTCGCCACTGACACCATGCCCCCGGAAAAAAATAAGTCACTCCAGCGCCCGACTCAATTAGACGTCGCCAAGGCCTCCGGCTACAGTCGCCCGACTGTTTCGCTTGCGCTCAAAGGCGACCCGGTAGTCTCCAAAGCCACCCGCGATAAAATCCGCCAGATCGCGGATTCGATCGGCTACGTCCCCGACCCGCTGCTTTCCGCACTATCTAAATATCGAAACAAAGATACACAGAAATCATATCAGGGAACCTTAGCTTGGGTTAGCTCATCCCCGGGAAAAGCGTCTTGGAAAAGTATTACTCCCTACCACGAATACTATATCGGTGCCTGCGCTCAGGCTCAAAGGCTCGGCTATAAAATCGAAGAGATCGACCTCCAAAAAGAACAGCTCAGCTCCGAACGGCTCGATAACATCTTAAACGCACGCGGCATCAATGGTCTACTCGTCTGCCCACCGGTTCACTCCAACGAACAATATCAACTGCCATGGGATCGCTATAGCCTCATCACTTTTGGATATTCGGTAACATCCCCTAGCCTGCACCGAGTCTCATCCTCCCACTACAGGGCCACCAAACGCGTCTACCTCGAGCTACTCGAAGCGGGCTACCAACGAATCGGATTTGCCTTCAGCGCTGAAGTCAACCGCAAGACTCAGGAGCATTGCTTGTCGGCCTATCTTTGCGAATCTCACAAATCTAACAACGCGGCCATTCCGCCGCTGATTATTGATCCGATCTCCGCAGAAGACTTCAAGGCTTGGTATGATCAGCATCAGCCGGATGCCACCATTATCAGCGCCCCAAACTGGCGAGAAGTGAAAGAGAGCGGCATTCGCATACCGGAGGATCTGGCCGTCGCCTGCCCGATGGCCTCAAAGCATTCGACTGAGCTAACCGGCATTATTGAAAAGTGTCAGGAAATTGGTGCCGCTGCCGTCGACACACTCGTGCAAATGATCGAACACGAAATGCGGGGCATCCCCGAAGACCCCAAATACATTCTATTGGAAGGCGAATGGAATCCGGGAAAAACGGTACGCAGCCGTAAGTAAGTCAAACTGAGCTACGCTCACAATAAGATCGGCGCGAGAATCCCCACCAAAACGAGGATCATGGCTCCCCCGAGGCGTGATGATATCTGCATAAACGGCATGAGCTCCATCCGCCGGGCGGCCGAAAGGACGGCCACATCGCCTGTGCCACCCATGTCCGCCATGCCCAATCCCGAGGTTAAGGCGGACTCGACAAAGTAGAAGCCTACCTTGGTGCCGATATATCCGGAAGCCAAAACAATGGAAATGACTGCGGTGGCCACCAGAATGAAAAAGGTAGGCGACATCGTCTGCAGCACTTCATTCAAATCCGTGTAGGCAATCCCGATACCGACCAGCAGCGCGGGCGTAAAATTCGTCACCACGAATTTATACCAGCCATGGCAGGCTTGCTCGATTGAAGACGGCACGCAGTTGGTCAGCTTCAGAACAGCCACGAGCATAATCATCAAGGCATAGGAGTGCACGGCGGGGATAAAATGTTCGAGAATTTGTCCTGCCACAAAGAAGACACAGGCAAAGAACAGACCCACGCCCAAATCCTCGACCTTATACTCCGGCGAAGCCGCTTTCTCCACCTCAAAGCCCTGCATCAAGACACCATTGCCCGTGAGCTTTGGGAAGCGCTTACCCACCCTATCCAAAAAACCAGCAGTCACGATGGCGAACACATTGCCCAAAGCCAGAGCGGGCACAAAGCGGGACAAAGCTGTTCCGGCATCCAGTTCCGTGTGGATCGAACTGACGATCTCCGACATAGGCACGGCACCAGCACCCATCCCCCCACCGATGATGGGGAAGCAGATAAACATAAGAGTCTCCTTCCAGCCATAGGCCAGCAATAGGCCGACCACGGAGGTGACGCACATGGCGCAGACGACCCCACCGACCAAAGGAAAGACATAGCGTATCCCCGCACGCTTCAGAAGCACCGGATCCATTCCCAAAATCGAACCGGTAATTAGTCCAGCGATATAGAAGTTCAAAAAGCCCCCACCACGCATAAAATTGGTCACATTCGTTTCGATCGGCTCCGGCAAGACGCTGAAGTAGACCATCGCCGCCGACCCGAAAATGCACAAGAGCGGCGCGCCGCCTAGATAATCTTTTAGGATGGGGCTATTGTCCCCCACATAAGCCAACAAAGCTCCCGCCGCCATAAGAAAAGCGAACGCGCCGATGAGTCCGTTTGGCATCAGCCCAAGACAGGAGGCCAAGAGAATGGTCAGGGCTGCCAGGCAATAAGGGATCAAGGGGATTCCGGAAATGTGGATCGATTTCATGGGGTAAAAGCAAAGAGATTGAAGAACCCCAGCATTACTGGCTCACCGCGAATCCATCGACCAACCTTTTGGCTCGAACATGCGTTAGATGCTTAACCCTTTGCTCTGAATCATGGCTGCTTTAGATTTCATACCAATATTCAGTTCGAATAGAATTCCTAACCTCGAGAGAAATAATCACCCCCTATCAATATTATGAAAACGATCACCCCATATACACTACTCGCTTGCTGCCTAACATCGATTGCATCTGCAGAATCCGTTTACAAGGTAGACTTCAATACCGCCTCTGCCGCAGGCGGCGCAGGTTGGAATACCTACACTGCACATACTGACCTCGTATCAGGAACAACACTCGACGACACAGGCAGTAATGACAGCACGATATTCATCACAGCAACTGGAGACATCAACACTTCTATAGGAACTGGTCTCTATGGCAATAATGGACCTGCTTGGCTAAGCACGGGTGCTGCAGATGACTTTTTCTGGACAGGAAATGACGCTGGCAACGTACAAACGTTCACCGTCACCTTTGGCGGTTTGACTGCTGGAAATACCGTCTCGCTGGATCTATTCGCATCTCGCAACTCCGCAAATATTCTGGACGCCAAATTTGAGTATTCGATCGATGGTGGCAGCACCTGGGCAGGGTTCAACGTCCTAGAGAACACTGGAAGTGCCTCTAGTACCGCCGGGTGGGACACTAACGACACTCAATCACAGTCGTTTGACCTCGACAATGACGGCTATGAGGCGGGGCGATATATGAACATCTCTGACGAACTCACTGGCACTACACTGGCCGTTCGCCTCACGACTGACTCTGCCTCGACTTACGCCGGCATCAACGCCATGCAGCTTACCGTCATCCCGGAGCCAAGCTCCTACGCTTTGATCGCAGGCCTACTCGGGTTGACTAGCGTTATGCTGCGACGCCGCGCTTAAGCAGAATTTCATATTTATTTTCAATAAGCCGCCCACAATGAAGGGCGGCTTATTTCTTAGACATGCTCAGGATATTACAACGCTTCAGCGCACTGGCGACTCTGTTGCTATGCGTTAGCCTGAATGCGACAGAGGTGGTGCTGTTCATTGGCAATAGTTACACCTACGGGTCGGGGGGCACCCACAGCGTGCCGGACATCTTCGACGCGTTGGCCAACGCAGCTGGCGAGGAAGACCCGACGACAGTGATGCGCGCCGTCGGTGGCATGGACTACAAGTTTCACTATGAAGACAGCCAGAGTCAAATTGCCGCACAGGTTTGGACACATGTCATACTGCAAAACCGCTCAACTGAACCGACCCATGTTGGTGACATCGCAGCACACTTGGAATATGGTGAACGCCTCTACGATAGCATCATCGCGAATGATGCAGACACCCAAGTAATGCTCTATCAAACGTGGGCGCGCCAGGAATCTCACTCGCTCATTTCAGGGACTTCAACGGACACAACATTCGCATCGACCGACGAAATGCTGGAGGAACTCGTGACAAACTACACCGCTCTGGCCGAACGCATCAATTTAAACAACCCGCAGAAGCCGGCCATCCTGATCAACCCCGTCGGCAAAGCCTTTAAAGCCGCAGGCGGCAATCTCCCTTCCAGCGACCCCGACTACCTTGACCTCTATTCTGATGGCACTCATGCGAATGATCTCGGCTATTATTTGTCGGCCTGCGTTCACTATAGCTGTATTTACCAAACCAGCCCAGAAGGTTTATTTGAAACCACGGCTATCAGCGATTTGGGGCTTTCAGTGACATCTCCCCAAGCGGCCTTTCTGGAGCAAGTTGCCTGGAACACGGTCTCGCCACCCGAAGAGGCCGACACGGACGCCCCGGAGCTAGAGCAAGTCAGCCTCACTTCCAGCAAAACCATCGATCTATTTTTCAACGAAGCATTAACTGCAGAAGCCGCATTGGAGCCCTCCAACTATACATTGGTCAACCGTGGCCAACGAATCGTGATCGAATCGGTCGACCTTTCCAGTAGCAGCCAGAGCGTCCGGCTTCATCTCGCCTCGGATATCATCGGTAATTATGCCCTAATTCCAAGCGCACGACTCATCGACATTGCGGGCAACCCTGTGAGCGAAAACAGCGTGCACCTCGGCAACCGTCGATCCAACACAATCCTCATTGATTTCGGCGGCACTTATACCGTAAGCGGTTCCACTGACACATGGAACCAAGCACCCGCAATCGACAGCACCATTCGCGCTCAAGTCGATGGAGGAACCCCCTATGTCTATCATGCCGACCTACTCGATTCGAATAACCTATCGACCGGCATATCACTTAGCATGACGGATAACATGCTCTCGACCAACTCAGCCGGCACCGACAGCGGCCCCTACCCCTCAGGCGCCACCCGGGACTCTTTCTTCGGACTGACTGGCACCTTCGGAGGCTATACCGAGGATGGGCAGGGCGTCTTTGAATTCAATCAATGCGACCCCGAAAAAGCTTACACGTTTCGAATCTTTACCTCACGGATCGGCGACTCCGAAAACCGGGAAACGCGCTATACCTTATCCGGTACCAACAGTCTGACCGGCGATTTAGCTATCAGCCAAAATACTTCGAACAATTTGGAGTTAGCCGACATTCGACCCACCGCTGGGGGAAAGGTCACACTAACCATTTCAGCCGGCCCCAATAATGACCATGACGATCAATTTTACTATTTGGGTCTCATTGAAATCCTTACGGACGACGAACCGCCCGAAACGCTCTATCCGCCCGTCCCCACCTCGGCGGGCATGTTCCTCGACTGGACAATGGATGCCGAATTGGAATACCGCAATGACTTGCTATTGCTGGACTGGATCCCCGTCTCCCCAAGTCCAACACCCCCCTATTTCGATTCTGAGAACGTACCACAACGTTTCTATCGCGTAAACGACGCTCCATAAAATCACCTGTGCCCCACAGCGAAGTATGATTCCTCTACAACATAAATTCACACAGATCCGCAGATTTAGCATCCTGTGCATCGTCGGGGCGTTAAGCCTTCTTTACCTGACGACATGGGTTCACGCCGAAAATACAGTCCTGTTCATCGGCAACAGCTACACTTTCGGCTCGGGAGGCACCCACAGTGTGCCGGACATCTTTGATGCACTAGCCAACGCAGCTGGCGAGGAAGCACCGACCACGGTCATGCGCGCGGTTGGTGGCAAGGACTACAAGTTTCACTATCAGAATAGCTTCGCATATATACAGCAGTCGCCCTGGACACATGTCATCTTACAGAACTACTCCACCCTACCCACCCACTTGAAGAAGACGGAGGAGCATTTTGAATACGGCACCAAGCTCTACGATGTGATTATCGAGAATAACCCGGAGACACAGGTCATGCTCTACATGACATGGGCGCGCGCACAAGTCCACCCACTGATCAGTGGAAGCTCCACCCCAACGACCTTTGCCAGCACCGACGAGATGCTGGGGGAACTGCGCACCAATTACTATGCACTGGCGGAGCAACTCACCGATTCGCACCCGGACAATCTCCCCGTCGTCGTCAACCCTGTGGGCGAAGCATGGAATGAAGCCGGGGGCAACCTGCCGGCCGAGGACCCCAACTTCACCTCCCTTCATGGTAAAGACAATCATCACGGCAATGACGCAGGTTACTACCTATCCGCCTGCGTGCACTACGCATCGATCTACAACGCCAGCCCTGAAGGACTATTCGACACACCGGAAGTCCAAGCACTGGGCTTGAAGCTAAACTCTGAACTCGCGCAAAAGCTTGAGCGTGTCGCATGGCAATGCGTGAACGTAGAAGCCACGCAGAGCACAGAGCCAGCAAGCTTCACATCCCTGGCTTCACTCGCCGCAATCGCCTACTGCGTCGTGGGCAAACGCCGTGTCTCCAAATAGCCGCCCGCCCAAACTTTCGATTCCTTCCCATACATCTTCAAAATATGCCCTCAACAGAACAATTCGACATCGTCATCTACG